>MDTD01043211.1_pt1 | contig 11711 bp, 14 predicted proteins | sample 811221 | NCBI WGS metagenome assembly MDTD01 (sample SAMN05326646, study PRJNA326480) | marine metagenome | isolation source: seawater | place: Pacific Ocean: South West | collected 2011
GAAATTATTTCTGATGCTGATTTAATTTTACCGGAATACAAAATTGAATTGTTTAATAAGTCAAAAAAATTTATAGATAAATTTGAAAACTTAAAACATATTGATAATAGAAAAAACAATAAAGAAATTAAAAAAATCAGTTTGAATTTAAAATTAAGTAAGAAAAATCAAAAAAAAGAAAAAATATCGGGAAAAAAAACTAAGCCAAAAACCTTATGGGTAAGAAGAAAAAAAGCTAGCTAATTATTCCTGTATTAGGGGAACTTGCTGATCCTTGTAAATTTATTTTCATCCTACCTGCCAGAAAAGCCTGTCTTCCAGCGATTACAGCGTTTTTAAAGGACCTTGCCATCAACACAGGATTTTTGGCTAAAGCAATAGCGCTATTTATCAAAACACCATCACAACCCATTTCCATAGCGATTGATGCGTCGGAGGCTGTTCCTATCCCAGCATCTATTATAACTGGAACTTTTGATTGTTTTAATATTAAGGAAATATTAATTTTATTTTGAATACCAAGACCTGAACCAATAGGAGATGCTAAAGGCATCACAGCTGAAGCTCCTACATCTTCCAATTTCTTAGCTTGTATTGGATCATCTGAGCAATAAACCATAACTTTAAAACCTTCTTTCACTAAAATTTTAGTTGATCTTATCGTTTCTATCATATCTGGAAATAAAGTTTGTTTATCGCCAAGTACTTCGAGCTTAACCAATTTCCATCCACCAATTTCTCTTGCAAGTCTTAAAGTTCTTAATGCATCTTCTGCTGTAAAACACCCTGCTGTATTTGGTAAATAGATAATTTTTTTTGGATCTAGATAATCCATAAGTAATGGTTTTTTTTTATTAGAAATATTTACTCTTCTAACTGCAACAGTTACTACCTCTGCCCCAGACTCTATTACAGCCTTAGCAGTTTGTTTTAAATCTTTATATTTGCCAGTTCCTACAATCAAGCGAGATTGAAACTTAAATTTATCTATTTTAAAAAAATCTGACAATTAACCCCCTCCAATAAAATGGACGATTTCTATTATATCATTATTTTTAATTTTTTTTTTTTTATACAAATTTTTGGGTAAGATAACTCTATTCAGTTCTATGGCTACTTTTTTGTTATCAAGTTTAAGTTTCTTTAATAGATCTACTAAGTAAGTATTGTTTTTAATACTTATTTTTTTGCCATTTAATTGTATTTTTGCCATAATTAAGATATTTAATTAGCATATATCAAATTTAATGAAGAACAAAATTTTAATTATAAATGGTCCAAACCTTAATCTTTTAGGAGAAAGAGAAAGAGATAAATATGGTACAAATAGTCTAAAAGATCTTGAAAAAAAGTGTTTAGATGAGTCAGAAAAACTTAAGTTGCATGTTGATCTATACCAATCTAATATTGAAGGTGAGATAGTAAATCAAATTCAAAATGCTAGAAAAAATCACTCAGGATTAATAATTAATGCTGGGGGTTATACACATACTTCAGTAGCTATTCATGACGCTTTAAAAGTTTTACAAATCCCAATAATAGAATTACATATAACAAATATTTACAAAAGGGAGGATTTCAGGCATAAATCTTTAATAAGTAAAACAGCAACAGGAATTATTTGTGGTTTTGGTATAAATGGTTACATTATGGCACTAAATACAATAAAAAGTTTTATTAAATGAAAATAGAAAAAAAATTAATAAAAGAATTAGTTGATTATTTAACTGAATTTAATTTAACTGAACTAGAGTATCAAGATGGGCAAACAAAAATCAAGGTTTCCAAAGCATCAAAAAATATAGATCAATTAAAATCTTCAGCAGTTGTATCACCTAACAAAGCTGTTTTGAAAGAGTCTGATGACACTGAAGGTGTTAGAGTTAAATCTCCAATAATTGGTACCGCTTACTTAGCGCCTGAACCAGGAGGTAAAAAATTTGTTGAAGTTGGAGATAAGATTAAAAAAGGTCAAACAATAATGATTGTCGAAGCTATGAAAACAATGAACCACGTACCATCGACTAATGATGGCATTGTTAAAAAAATTTTAGTAACTGATGGTCAACCAGTTGAATTTGGTCAAACCTTAATTGTGCTAAAATAAAAATGTTCAAAAAAGTCTTGATAGCTAATAGAGGAGAAATTGCTGTCAGAATAATCAGAGCGTGTAAAGAATGGGGTATCTCGACTGTAGCTGTACACTCAGATGTCGACTCCGACTCAATGCATGTGAGATTAGCTGATGAGAGCGTTTGTATTGGATCTCATCAACCTCAAAATAGTTATCTTAATGTTTCTTCAATCATGTCAGCAGTAGATTTGACAGGAGCTGAGGCTATTCATCCAGGATACGGTTTTTTGTCTGAGAACGCAAAGTTCGCAGAAATAGTTAGCAAACATGGTATTAAATTCATAGGTCCGAGTTCGGATATAATTTCTAAAATGGGTGATAAAATTGAAGCAAAAAGAATCGCGAAAAAGTATGGATTGCCAGTTATTGAAGGATCAGAAGGAGGAGTAAGTTCAATTTCTATGGCAAAATCAATTTGTAAAGAAATAGGATATCCTGTTTTGATTAAAGCCGCAGGTGGAGGTGGAGGAAAAGGAATGAAAATTGTTGATGAAGAAAAAAAACTTGAAGAGTTATTTACATTAGCAAAAAATGAGGCAAAAAAATATTTTGGTAACGATGAATTATATATTGAAAAATATTTCAAAAATCCAAGACATATAGAGGTGCAAGTTATGTCAGGAAAAAATAAAACTGTTCATTTGGGTGAAAGAGATTGCTCAGTTCAGAGAAGACATCAAAAATTAATTGAGGAAACCCCGAGTCCAGTTCTAACTAATGAACAAAGAAAAGATTTACTTGAAAAAACTGTAAAAATGGTTGAGCAAATTGGTTATGAAGGTGCAGGCACAGTAGAATTTATTTTTGAAAATGGAAAATTTTATTTTTTAGAGATGAATACTAGGGTTCAAGTTGAGCACCCAGTGACTGAAGTACAGACAGGAATAGATATTGTTAAAGAGCAATTATGGGTGGCATTTTCTGGGAACACTGCATTAAATCAATCGGATATCAATCCAAGAGGTCATTCTATAGAATGTAGAATTAATGCAGAAAATCCAGCGAATAATTTCCAACCTAGTCCAGGTATTATAAAAGTTTGTCATCAGCCATCGGGTTTTCGAACACGAGTCGATGGATCTGTTTTTCAAGGATGTAAAATTACACCTTATTATGATAGTTTAATAGCCAAGGTTATTTGCAAAGGTAGAAATCGAACTGAAGCTATTCAAAGAACTTTGAGATCTTTAGATGAATTTGTTTTGGAAGGTATTACAACCACTATTGATTTGCACAAAAAAATTTTAAATCATAAAAAATTTATTGAGTCAAAATTTGATACTAATTGGTTAAGTAAAGAGAAGTTTTTTTAAGTATTAGAACACCCTACTAGCCAAATATCATATATAGCATGATCGATCGGTGCTAATGAGGGGTTTGAAGAAAAAGTCCAGCCATTGAATATAAACACTTTTTCATTTTGACTTTTAGATACGTCTTTAACTTGGATATATGCTGCTTTACTATTTGTATTGCTAGATTTTACCACGCCGCATTTAAGTGCTTTAATTTGAAGTACGCCAAATTTTCTAGTTTCTCCAATTTTAATATCAATTTTAGATGTTTTCGCTGTAATTTTATCTAATCCTATTAAATTTACCATTTTTACATTTGGAGATTCACCGATTTTTTTTTTTTCTTTTAACTTGATTATTTTGCTTTCATCTAAATTGAAATTTTCCTCCTCCTCATAACTTGGTTTTAAATTTTCTAAATTAATCAGTGGGCTACTTGAAATTTCATCTTGGGCATAACTTTGACTTGATTTTATCATAATCAACAAGATAAAAATAAATCTATTTTTTCCAAGACTCATAATTTTTTTCTACTTCTTTTTTAATTCTGTTTGGTTTGTATGCATCAGCAGTTCCCGTTAAATTTTGAGAATGCTTTTTTTCCCAATCAAATTTTTTCGTGTTCTTAGGTATTTCGTTTACCGTGTGATGTATCCATAAGTACCAATCATTAGTGATTTTTGTTGCTTCAATATTTTTGTTGTATATTACCCATCTTTCATCATTTTTACTTTTATAATATTTATTTCCAAATTCATCTTTTCCAACAAACTTTCCAAAAAAAAGAGTTTTTAAAAAAGTTCCAAAAGTTTGATTGTGCCACCATGTAAAAATTTGTCTCATTTATAAATCCACACACCTAATAATTGTATAATAATATTATAGACACTCTTATTATAATATATATCATATAATTAGGATTCCAATACAATGAAAAAATTTATAGTTGAAACCTATTATACCTGCACATTTAAAACGGTTCATTCTTTAGATGAGTTAAATGACAAAGAACTTTCCAAAATTGACTCCAGGGACGACGGAAAAGTGGAGGTTATAGACGTAAGACTGAATAATCGTAAAACAAAAAGAACTGGTGATAAATCTAATAAAGAAAACAAAAAACCTATTGACATAGATAATAGTGATAAAAAAGAATTTAATAAAACTCTGGCTAAAAATTTAGTAAAAAATAAAGAAATTCCAAACAAAGTAATAGGTCAATCAAATGGCAGGTTTAGAATGCCGGACAGAAGAAAAGGATATATTCAAAAAGCATCTATTGGGGAACACAAAATTTATTTACACACTGGAGAGTATAATGACGGAAAAATTGGAGAAATTTTCATTGACACAAATAAGGAGGGAGAGTTAGTCAAAGCATTAATGAATAATTTTGCGATAGCAATTTCACTCGGTCTACAATATGGAGTTCCATTAGAAGAGTACGTTGACGCATTTATAGGTACTAAATTTGAACCATCTGGAAAAGTTGAAGGAAACGATAGAATATTAAGCGCCACATCTATACTAGATTACGTCTTTAGAGAATTAGCAATTTCTTATTTAGGTAAAGAAGAATTTGCTCACACCCCCTCTATAGCTCACAAATCGAATATAAACACTTCATTCTCTGATGATGATAAATTTTTGAAAATTGTTAAAGATATCACTTCAAAAGGTTTTGTAAGAAGCAAATATGAAGACAAACTTGTAGATTTGTCTGATATAAGAATAAATCTTAAATCGAAAAGTTAATCCTTTGTTTTCCTTTTAATCTCAAGTCCTAATTCATTTAACTGTTTCTTATCAATTTCTGACGGTGCTCCCATCAAAAGATCTTGAGCATTTTGTGTCATTGGAAAAAGAGTAACTTCACGTATATTGCTCTCTCCAGACAATAACATAACTATTCTGTCTATTCCTGGAGCCATACCTCCATGAGGTGGTGCACCATACGATAATGCTTTAATCATACCAGAAAATTTTTTTTCAACTTCCTCTTTTGAATATCCAACTTTTTTAAAAACTTTAAACATAAATTCTGGTAAGTGATTTCTAATAGCACCTGATGATAGCTCATATCCATTGCAAACTAGATCGTATTGATAAGCTAAAATTTTCAATGGGTCAGTTTTATCAAATTCTTTCATATCAACCTGAGGCATTGAAAAAGGATTGTGGCTAAAGTCTAATTTTTTCTCTTCTTCATTATATTGGTACATCGGGAAATCTACCACCCAACAAAATTTGAATTCTTTTTCATTAATTAATTTCAATTCTTTAGCAATTTTTTGTCTAGCCATACCAGCATACTTAGTTGCATTTTCTTGATTGTCACTTACAAAGAAAACTGCTCCCTCCTCTTTAATGCCGCATAAATCCATAATTTTTTCTATTGCTGACTTAGAAAAAAATTTAGATATTGGACCTTTAGGATTAATAGAATTATTTGATTTTTCAAATGTTAAGTATGCTAAACCTCCCATGCCCTCTTTTTTTGCCCATTCGTTTAACTCGTCAAAAAAACTTCTTGCTTTGCCTTTTGTATTGGGAACTGGAATAGCTTTAACAGCACCGTTTTTTTTAACATTCTTCTTAAAAATTTCTAGTGTCACATCTTTGGTCTTAATTATATCTGTAACATCAGAAATTGTGATCGGATTTCTAAGATCAGGCTTATCAGTTCCATATAGTCTCAAAGATTCATTATACGATAATTTTTTAAAAGGTGCCTCACTTACCTCTTTGTTATTTCCAAACTTTTTAAATAAACTTACAAAAATAGGTTCCATAATTTGAAAAATATCTTCTTGTTCAACAAAAGACATCTCTAGATCCAATTGGTAGTGCTCACCTGGACTTCTGTCTGCTCTTCCATCTTCATCTCTGAAGCAGGGTGCAATTTGAAAATATTTATCGAAACCCGAGATCATTATCATTTGTTTAAATTGTTGTGGGGCTTGTGGTAATGCAAAAAACTTACCTGGGTTTAATCGACTTGGTACTAGAAAATCCCTTGCTCCCTCAGGACTCGATGCAGTCAAAATTGGAGTTTGGAATTCAAGAAAACCATTTTCAATCATTTTTTTTCTTATAAAAGAAATTACATGTGATCTTAATTCTATCTTATGATGCATTTCTTTTCGTCTCAAATCCAGAAATCTGTATTTTAGCCTTATATCCTCTGGGTAATCTTGTTCTCCAAAAACAGGTAATGGAAGTTCTTTAGCAGAAGAAAGGATAGTTATCTTTTCTATTTTAATTTCTATTTTACCGGTTAATAAATCCTTGTTTTCAGTTCCAGAAACTCTTTTAGAAACTTTTCCGTAACATGTTATTACAGACTCAGGGCTTACTTTTTCTATTAAAGAAAAATTCTTATTATTATTTTCTATTACACACTGAGTAATTCCATAATGGTCTCTTAAGTCGATAAAGAGTAGATTTCCATGATCGCGCTTTCTATGTATCCATCCAGACAAATGTACATTTTGACCAATATTTTTTTCTGTTAACTCACCACAACAATTAGATCTAAATTTATTCATTTAATTTTAATACTTTTTTTACTAAATTAATATTTATAGTTTTACCAGTTGATAAAGAAATATCATCTAAATCTTTTACAACTTTAAAAACAGCATCATAAGAACGCTCAATATTTTTTAATATAAAATTTAAAACTTTAGAATCTAAATTTACTTGCTTTTCTGAAAAAAACTTATAAATGATAACATTAAGTAGATCATCTGTGGGTAAATTAATACCTATTTTTAAAAATAACTCAAATCTCGAATTAAGATCCGGTAATTTTGTTTTTTTAGAATTTAAAGCTTCTAATGAATTTACCAATACGGATTTTCCAGAAAGATCTATATTATTTAACAAAGAATAAAATAGATCTTCTTTAATATTGTCTTTATAATTCTCTATTATTAAACATTCGTAATCGCTTAAACTATTTATTACTTCATTGTCTATCTCTTCGGCCTCAACAATGATAGACTTTATTTTTTGATTAAGAATTTTTGATAAATGAGTTTTACCACAACCGTGCGGGCCAAAAATATTTATCCACTTTGAAGGCCACTTCGGCCATGTTTCTATCAATCTATGAGCCTCAAAATTGTTTGATGAAACGTAAAAATCTTTTTTGAAGTAACTTTTTTTATAAGGAAATTTAAAAATTAATTGACTCATAAATTATAATTTTAAAACCCATTGATCATTAATTAGATTAATCTTAAATCCTTGATTTTCTAATTTATTTAAAATTTTTTCAATTTTACCAAAAAATTTTATTTTCATTTTAATTTGATTTCTAGTTATCTCTTCGAACTTATAATTTTGTACCAATTCTACTTTCCCTAAAGTTTCCTTAAATTTTATCAAATTACTATTTTTACCTAATTTTATAGAAATATTTAGAAAAGAAGGGATAGATATATCAATCATGTTGTTAGATTTGATAATTTCAAGAATGTTTTTCTTAATTTCTTCCATCACGTATTCATTGAAATCAGTATTTGTGTTATTTTTTTTTAGGTTCATATTTTTAATTATTATCTTATCGTTAACAGTACCTTTTAAAAATATTTTAGAACTATCATTTCTATCAATAATGATAATTAAGAAATTATAATTTGTTTGATTTTCTAAAAATAGATTTTTTACGTTTATGTCCTCAAAATTTTCTTCAAATCTTTTTATAAATTCTATACTTTCTAAGTTTTCAAATTGCATTACATAATTTATTTGTTTTTTAATTATATTGTTTTTTTTTTTAGTTTTGTTCCAATTATCGTAAAAATAATTATTAGAAAAAATGAAGATATCTTTGCCTTTAATATTTATTGGAAAAATAGTTACATCTGTAAGAGATAAATCTGTGTACGAAATTCCTTTTTTTTGAAAAAAATTATTAATTTTTTCTTTATCAAAGAACAAATCAACTGAAACATTCTTTTTTGTATTATTTTTATCTTCAGAAATTTTATAATGAGAGACCAGCTTTTTAATTTGATTGATAGAGGTAGTATCTTTCAAATCCTGATTTTTTTCTAATAAAATTCTATTAATTAATATTGAAAATCCTTTATAAAATACTTGATTTAGATATTGTTCTTTGTTCTCGTATTTTTTTTCATTAATATTAATATTATTAACATTAAATATACTTTCACTTAATAAATTTGTTTCGATTCTCAGGAAAAAGACTAAAATAAATATAATTAATAAAATTTTATTCATATATATTTAAATACCATTTATTAATGAAAAAAATAGAAAATAGTTATAAGAAAAGTGGAGTAAATATTCCTCTTGCTAATAGATTTGTAAAGCACATAGCTAGATTATCAAAAAAAAATGACCAAAAGTTGAAAAATGTATTTAGTAAATCCAATATAGGTGATTTTGGATCATGTTACGATATTTCCAAAACTCATATTAATGATCCTGTCTTAGTATCATGCACTGACGGGGTTGGTACAAAATTAGAGCTGGCAAACAAATTCAAAAAATTTGACTCAATTGGTATAGATCTTGTAGCCATGTGCATCAATGATCTAATAGTACAAGGAGCTAAACCGTTATTTTTTTTAGATTACATAGCTTTGGGAAAACTAGACTTAAAAAAAATAAAAAAAATTTTTAAGGGTATCTTAAAAGGTTGTAAATATTCAAACTGCCAATTGATAGGTGGTGAAACAGCAGAAATGCCTGGTGTGTACGATAAAAACAAATTTGATTTAGCGGGCTTTAGCGTAGGCATCGTATCTAAAAAAAAAATTTTATCTAAGAAGAATGTCAAAAAAAATAATATTGTTGTAGCAATTCCTTCATCAGGTTTGCATTCTAATGGTTACTCTTTGGTAAGGAAAATTTTGTCTGGTAGGAAAATTAATAATAATTTAAAAAAAATTTTACTAACGCCGACAAAAATTTACTCGAGGGAAATTTTAAAATTATCAGAAAAAAAATTGATAAATGCTGCTGCTAATATTACTGGCGGTGGCATAACTGAAAATTTAATCAGATCTGTTCCAGAGGGCTTATGCGCTTGTATAGATTTATCGCTTATAAGGCCAAATTACATATTTAAGTGGTTAAAATCACATAATATTAAGGATGAGGAAATGTTAAAGACTTTTAATTGTGGTGTTGGATTTTGCGTTATAATAGATAAAAAATATTTTCCAAAACTAAAAAAATTTTTTTCAAAAAAATACAAACCTTATGTAATTGGATCAATCACTAAGTATCATAAAAAAATTAAATTCAAAAATAATATACAATGGTAAAAAGAAATACATGTGTTTTTATCTCGGGTAGAGGAAGTAATTTAAAAACCTTACTCAAAAATTCATTTAATTACAATTTCCCGATAAATATAAAAATGATAGTATCAAGCAATATTAATGCAAAAGGTTTAAACTATGCCAAAAAAAATAATATTCCTTTTTTTATATTAAATAATAAATGTTTAATATCGGAAAAAAAAATTTTGAACGAACTAAAAGTAAGAAAAATTTCTTTAATATGTTTAGCTGGTTTTATGAAAATTTTATCCAAAAGATTTATAAAAAGCTTTGGTAAAAAAATAATAAATATTCACCCATCATTACTTCCAAAATACAAGGGTATTAATACCTATAATAGAATACTTGAAAATAAAGAGATCCAAACAGGTTGCACAATTCATTATGTGAATGAAAAGTTAGACTCAGGGAAAATCATACATAATAAGAGATTTTATTTGCAGTCTAACGAGAGTGAAAAGTCTTTAATGATTAAAACTCAAAAGTTAGAACTTAAAGCTTTTTCTGAGGCTATAATTAAAATATTTAGTTATTAAAAAAAAAATTTATTTCCTCTTTAGCAGTTTCTGAAGAATCTGAGCCGTGAACAGAATTTTTATCAATTGAAATACCATACATTTTTCTAATAGTGTTTTCCTCAGCATTTTTTGGATCAGTAGATCCCATAAGTTCTCTATTTTTACTAATAGCGTTATCACCCTCCAAGATCATAGCTACTATAGGTCCGGATGATAAATATTCGCAAAGCTTTTCATAAAATGGTTTAGATTGATGTACTTTGTAGAATTCTGCAGCTTCTTCTTTGCTAATATGAATTTTTTTTGTTTCTTTAATTAAAAGATTATTTTGTAAAAATATATTCTTAATCTTGTCTACTAAATTTCTCTCAACTGCGTCGGGTTTTATTATTGATAGTGTTCTTTCAGTACTATTCATAGTTTTCTTCTACAAGTTCATTTAATAATCTTACACCAAAACCTGTCGCTCCACCTGAATTTAACGCACCGCCATATTTTGAAAAAGCCATTCCTGCGATGTCTAAATGTGCCCAAGGAGTTTTATTTAATATAAATCTTTGTAAAAATTGAGCGGCTGTTGTTGACCCTGCTCCTCCAACATAATTAATATTTTGTACGTCAGCATTTTTCGAGTCCATCAATTTATCATAATTTTTGTGAAGTGGCATTCTCCATACTTTCTCTTCAACTTTCTCTCCTGCATTGAAAATTTCTTTTGACAACTTATCATCATTAGAAAAAAGTCCGGCATATTCAGAACCTAGACAAACGATAATTGCCCCTGTTAAAGTTGCTAAATCAATAATAAATTTTGGTTTAAATTTTTTCTCAGTAAAAGTTAATGCATCTGCTAAAACTAAACGACCCTCTGCATCAGTATTTAATATTTCTATTGTTTTTCCGCTATAGGATTTAACAATATCTCCAGGTCGTTGCGCATTTCCACTTACCATATTTTCCACAAGTCCGACAACTCCTACAGCATTAATTTTCGCTTTTCTTAACGCAAAGTTTTTCATTAAACCAACAACAGTTGCTGAACCTGCCATATCATAAGTCATATCTTCCATAAACTTAGCAGGCTTTAATGAATAGCCACCTGTATCAAAACAAACACCTTTGCCAACAAAGGCTAATGGTTTTGATTTATTATTTGCACCATTCCATTCCAATGTTACTAAATACGATCCTCTAATACTTCCTTGTCCTACGCCCAGTAAGGCATGCATTCCAAGTTTTTTCATTTTTTTTTCATCATAAATATTTACTTTTAATCCGTCTTTTTTTAGCGAGCTCAATCTTTTTGCATACTCATCAGGATGTAAAACGTTACCTGGTTCTGAAACGAGATCTCTAGCATAAAAGGTACCAGCCTCTAGAGCTTTAAACTTTAATTGATTTTTAGCAGAAGGAATGTTTTGACTACCAATTACATTAATTGAAA
>MDTD01114930.1_pt1 | contig 11711 bp, 11 predicted proteins | sample 811221 | NCBI WGS metagenome assembly MDTD01 (sample SAMN05326646, study PRJNA326480) | marine metagenome | isolation source: seawater | place: Pacific Ocean: South West | collected 2011
CACTCGGGTCTGGAGTAGCGATTTTCCAAGTTGGTACAATGTCGCTAACTGCGTCTAAGAATTTAGAGGCTACACCGTTTAGGACTTGGCCTTTGTAGGGAATGCCTCGGGGCATAACTACGTCGAATGCACTGATTCTGTCTGAAACAACGGCTACGAGTAGGTCGTCGCCTATGCCGTACATGTCTCTAACCTTGCCGTGGTAAGCTGAGGTTTGGCCTGTAAAGTTGAAATCCGTTTTAGTTATGGGTGTTGGTGAACTCATATCCCTTCTTGTTTTTCAAATGCTGATATTATTGATCTAACTAGTCTGTGGCGCATTACATCTACTCCTTTAAGCCTGATAGTGCTGATTCCGTCAACATTTTCTAGTGATTTAAGAGCATGTGCAAGTCCAGATTTCTGTTTGTTTGGCAAATCTACCTGACTTTCGTCGCCTGTGATAATGAATTTGGCATCTCTTCCCATTCTTGTTAAAAACATTTTTATTTGGGGAATAGATGAATTTTGAGCCTCATCTAAAATCACAAATGCTTTATCAAGTGTTCGGCCCCTCATAAAAGCTAGAGGTGCAACTTCTATGACGCCTTTTTCCATGTGCTCAGCAACCTTGTCATATGGAAGCATGTCAGTCAAAGCGTCGTACAGGGGCTGTAGATATGGATCTAGCTTCTCTTTTAAATCTCCAGGAAGGAAACCTAGGTTTTCACCAGCTTCTACTGCTGGGCGGGTGAGGATGATCTTTTTTACCCTCTTGTCTTTTAATGCTCTGACAGCCATTGCTACTGCCGTGTATGTTTTACCAGTACCAGCAGGACCCACAGCAAAGACCATATCGTATTCCTTAATGGCTTCGACAAGTTTATGCTGATTAGGTGTTCTAGCCATTACTCTGTGGCCACCTGGACCGTGGACTAGGACGTCATCTTTTCCAGCATCTCTCATTACCGTTTGCTCGTCAGATTTGACTAATCTTTCGACGTCATCGATTGATAATGAATTATATCTGTCGACATGCCAAACCACCATTCTCATCACTTCCTCAAACCTCCCAATATCAACTCTGTCTCCCTTGATGATAAAATCATTTCCGCGGGCTACAATTCGTAATTTTGGGAACTTATCTTGCAAGGCGCGAAGGTTCGAATTTTCGTTACCGAGCAAAACAACTGGATCTAATCCTTCTATCGATATTAAAGTCTCATGCATATGGAGGACAAAAATAACGTCCCCACCTTACGAAAGTGCCAATAATTACACTAACATCTGATTATGGACCTGAAAGGTTTTATGCCGGCATACTTCGAGGTGCGCTTTTAGCTGCTGTGCCTGACGCTAATGTTGTTGATTTAACTCACGATGTAAGGAAGTACAAGTCCAGCGATGCGGCTTTGATTTTGAGATCATGCGTTAAGCATTTCCCCAAAGGAACAATACACATGATCGCAGTTTCGACAGAAGCAACAGCCGAAACCCCTCATAGAATAGTCCGAATCGAAGACCAATACTTCATCGGAGCAGACACTGGAGTTTTTCATTTGATTTTTGGCAAAGAACCCGATGCTGTATTCGATTTGAGTAATATGATGGCGGATTACGACTATCCGACCTTCCCTGAAAGATCCATATTCGTCCCCGCAGCGGCTCACCTCGCAAGGGGAGGGATCCCTGAACTACTAGGTAGGCCTGCTAGTTTGGCCTCTTCAAAGAGCCTTCTTAAGCCAGTATATGCGGATCATGTTTTAACGGGGCATGTTATTTATATCGATGGATATGGAAACTGCATCACGGATATAGACCAAAAGCTTTTCAAAGAAGTGGGTACTGATAGGAGTTTTGTGATTGTTATGCGTTCGTCTCGCTCTGATATAAGAAAGATTCACACTAGATATTCTGAAGTTCCTGTTGGTGATTCAGTTGCTATTTTCAACCACTTAGGCTTGTTAGAAATAGCTGTTAATAGAGCTGCGCCAACTGATGGGAATGTTGGAGCATCAGGCTTATTGGGTATTAAGTTGGACGATGTGATTAGAATTGAATTTGCTCAATGATGGAGGGTGGAGAATACATAGTTAGAATCGTTAGGTTGACATTTGATGAGAAGACCATTGAAGCTTTTCAAGAGCTTTACCAGAAGCATGAACTTGCAATTGCCTCTCAGCCTGGTTGTCACAGTGTTGATATGGTGGAAGATGAAGCAGATCCCTATGTAAAAGCTACAATTAGCAAATGGGATAGTGTTGAGAGTTTGAATAGATATAGAGATTCTGAATTGTTTGGTGAGGTTTGGCCTGCGACTAAAGAGTTGTTTGCTGGTAAACCTGAGGTATGGACATATAAAGCAAGAAGATGAAGGCACTGATTTTAAAGGAAATAAGGAGCTTTTTTAGTTCACTGATTGGATATGTGGTTATCTCAGCGTTCCTGCTATTGTTGGGTCTGTTTCTCTGGGTTTTCCCGGGCCCATGGAATATTCTTTCAGGGGGTGTTGCATCCATGGATTCATTCTTCACTCTAGCACCCTGGATACTGCTTTTCCTTGTCCCTGCGATTACCATGAGGTCTTTCTCGGAGGAGAGGAGATCTGGTACATTGGAGATGCTTCTCACTCATCCTTTTTTAGAAGGCCAAATCATACAGGCCAAATTCTACGGCGCCATCTCCCTAATCGCAATGTCGCTATTGCCGACACTCGCGTTTGTTTGGGTAATTGGTGTTTTAGGAAATCCCTCTTGGAACTTAGACCTTGGAGGAATATGTGGTTCGTATTTAGGATTGTTCCTGCTTGCTTCAAGTATGGCCGCTATAGGCATTTTCGCTAGTACAACAACAAAGCAGCCATTAGTTGCCTTTTTGTTTACAATGATCCTTTCGACAATAGGGTATATAGGATTTACAGCGCTTAGTGATTTTTCTCTACTTGGGACGTGGGATTACATGTTTGCAAATTTGGGATTCGAGGCGCATTACAGATCGCTGAGCAGGGGATTGATTGACACGAAAGATGTTGCTTACTTCATTTTTGTAGATGTGCTATTCTTGCAACTAGCTAGATTCATGCTTGCGCTTGAAAGAGGAAGGCTAGGAAGGGAGTTAACTAAGTTGGGCATAGTTGCTGCAACCTCTGTAGTACTTCTGTTTGCTGTGCATATTGTTGATTACAGCGTCGATGTAACAGCTGAGAAAAGACACACTTTGACTGAAGGCTCATTGAGCTTGTTAGACAAAATGTCAACCAACCAATCAGAGGCTGTTGTCACTTGCTATCTAACGGGAGATTACCCAGCATCTTGGAGAAGGCTAGAGCTGGCTATACAGGATAAACTTGAAGATTTCGCCGCAAACTCAGGTGGAAGGTTGAGGTACCAATTTGTAGATATCTACGAATCTGAAGACAGGCAAACTATAGGCCAAAACGAAAACAGACTCGTTGAGCTAGGTGTTGACTTTACTCGCATTGGTTATGAATCTTCAGGGGGGAGGACATTCCAAAATGTTTGGCCTGCAGCTATCATAAGCTGTCAAGGAAAAGACATACCTGTTCAATTCTTCATGAGCGACACTCCTCAGCCTACAGATGCAATGATCCAAGGTTCAATAAATGCAATTGAATATCAAATTTCTTCAGCACTTACAAGGGCATTGGAAATGGATAGAAAGCAGATCGCATTTATCGATGGTCACGGTGAATTGCCTGATGCTGAAGTCGGAGACTTTATGATGTCTCTTGAAGAAAACTATGGCGTTACAAGAGTCACATTAGATGGAAAGCTCAATGCATTATGTGATAAGCTTGAGGGCATGAAGTACAGGGTGAAAAAGTTTGATTTGGCTATCATAGCGAAGCCTGATTCTGCTTTTTCTGACAAGGATAGATTGATAATTGATCAGTTTTTACTCGCAGGAGGAAGGATTCTGTGGATGATAGATCCTGTTTTAACTGATTTGGATTCTCTCAAATCAGCCCAAACAACAATGGCGACGGAAAACGAACTGGGCCTTTTCCACCAAATGTTCGATTATGGTGTGCGTCTCAACAAAGATCTAATCCTAGATCCTCAATGTGCACCCATCGCTTTGGACGCCGGGCCACAGGGAAACCAAAGGAATTACCAGATGTTCAATTGGTACTTCGCACCCCTAGCAATTCCACAGGCATCAGATATAATTTCTCATCCTATTACAACCAACCTCGACCCCATACACTTCGATTTTGTCTCAAGTATGGACACTGTAGGCACGGATGCTGAAATTAGAAAAACAATACTATTACACACTTCTCCTAGAGCAAGAAGGCATCTAGCTCCAGTAAGAGTGTCTAGTTCTGTTGTTGATCTAAAACCCAATTACTTCACAACGCACACCACCCCCAATTCACCAATGGCCATCCTGTTGGAGGGGAAATTCAAATCACACTTCACTGACATTTTACCTCCAGCATTTACACAAGATGCTGACTTCGCTTTTAGAGAGGAGGGAAGGCCGTCAGCGATGATAGTGATATCAGATGGTGATATATGTAGAAACAAGGTTGTAGAAACGCCAAAAGGACTACAGATTTATCCATTGGGATACGATCGGTATGCTCAAGACGTTGTTTATGACAACAAGGAGTTCCTTTTAAACGCAGTCAATCACTTGTTGGATGAGAATTCAATCATTTCAGTGAGATCAAGGACGATTACTCTTAGATCTTTAGATGAAGAGAAATTCGCACAAAGCAGATTAGGTTGGCAAAGTGTTGCGATTGGACTTCCTTTGCTAATTGTAATTTTGATTGCAATTGTACTTTTAAAATTCAGACAGATTAAATACGCCCCAAAATGAAATCAAACCTAAGATTGTTTTTCCTGTTAGTCCTTGTAACACTGGGTACTGGCGTGCTTTGGTATTTAGAAGACAACCCAGGAAACATTTCTTCTGAAAAGATGGCAGACTTTGCAATTGAGGATACGTCTGAGGTTGTGAAGATATTCATCGCGGATAATTTTGGCACTACACTATTAGAAAGGGAAAAAGGAGACGAGTACTTTATGCTTAATGGAGAATTCAAGGCGCGTAAATCGTCGACAGATCTACTTCTAAAAACATTCGATAGAGCTAGAGTTAAGGGTGCGATCACCGAAAAGATGAGAGCAACGGTCATCAGAAATCTAGCAGCATCAGCAAAGAAGGTGGAAATTTATACAGGGGGTGACCTTCCTGAGAAGATTTGGTATGTAGGCACATCTACCCCTAGCCACACTGGAACATACATGCTTCTAGAAACTCCAGAAGAGGGAAAGGCATCTGAGCCATTCATCGTTCACATGGAGGGCTTCACAGGGTTCCTTACAACCAGATTCTTTACAAATGAGGAGGAGTGGAAATACACTGGCATCTTCAACTATCCCCAAAGAACTCTTCAATCAGTAAAATTCTTAAACCACACAGACGATAATAACTCTTACACCCTCAAAGCTGATACAAACGGGGTGCTAGACCTGTTTATCAATAGTGGTATTGAGATAGGATATAACGATACGTTAAGGATTCAAGAGCAATTCCTGCGATTTAAGAAGGTGCACTTCGAATCTTTTAATAGCCGATTGACTGTTGAACAAGAGGATAGTTTGAAAAACACCTCTCCAGCTTATACGCTTTCGTGTTCTGATTTTGAAGGAGTTTCTACTACTGTTTTCCTTTATGAAAAGGATGAAGAACACTTGTATGGAGTTACAGAAGATGGTCAGGTTGTTTTAGTCCAAACCTTCGTATTCAACCCACTTCTCGTTAATCTTTTTGACTTGATTCAGATCAATAACTGATCTGCAAATTTGCTCCAAGATTTCTCCTCTTTGATAGTCCTGTATTCTTTAGAAACAGAGTCTTTAGACTGTGGATTTGAGAACCAATCATTGATTGCATCCCCCAATTCCTCAGCTCTTTGAGGGTGCACAAGTTTCCCAGTCTTTCCTTCAATTACGGAGTTTTCTAAATCCCCAACTCTCGAAGCTATAATGGGCGTGTTGTAGTGAAGTGCAGTTGCAACAACACCACTCTGCGAAGCCTTCTTGTATGGAAGTATCAAGCAATCTGAAGCTCCAAAAATCACAGGTAGCTCATCCTCATCCACAAATCTAGAGATGGTGTGAATTCGATCGCCAAGATTGTACTTGTCAATCAGCTTAGAGTAGTTACCCCAGTTTTCATATGATTCACCAGCAATCAACAAATGATTACTGGTATTTGCCATAGACTCTAGAAGCACGTCAAGTCCCTTATAAGGCCTAATCAACCCAAAAAACAATCCCAAATCAACTTCAGAAGATATCCCAAGCTTAGCCCTAGCTTCATCCTTGTTTATCGCCGGTGTATAGTGGTCGTACAATGGGTGAAAAAGAACCTTGCAATCTAAATCACTTCTTAGTTTAATAACCCCATTTTTCACTGAGTCACTAAGCGTTATTGCAGAATCTACTTGTTTTAAGAACCTCTTAGTTAGCCATTTATCTACTGATGATCCATCGTGCGATGATGCATTGTGCATTAGCGCAACTACTCTAGTGTTGGGACTCAGCTTCTTTACTCTTTTTGCAACACTTCGGAGTGCAGGAGCTAGTGATGCATGCCAGAAAGGCAAAATCAGAATTTCAATATCTCCCTTCTCTAAAATTCGCTTTGCTGTAGACCGCCATGAACGAGGGTTGATAGAGTCTAAAGGAGCATCTGAACCCTTGGGTCTGTTGTGTCCACTAATGGTTTGGGTTTCCCCAGGGAAAAGTAAAGAGGGGTATTGTCTGCTCCAATTTAAGCAGTGAACATTGTGTCCTGCGTCCTTCAAGCTAAGAGCAAGTCTATCATTAAAGGCAGCAATGCCTCCTCTATAGGGATGGAAGGTGGAGGCAATGGCAATATTCATGTCGTAAAGATAATATCTTTGTCAGATGGATGCATTCTTAGTTGACGGGATTAGAACTCCCATTGGAAACTTCGGCGGAACACTATCAACAGTGAGAACCGATGATTTGGCGGCTCATACTATTTCTGAACTATTAAGACGCAATAGCGGGTTGGATCCAGCTTCTGTTGGAGATGTGATTCTTGGTTGTGCAAACCAAGCAGGTGAGGACAATAGGAATGTTGCAAGAATGGCACTTCTGCTAGCAGGAATGCCTCATACTGTTCCAGGTGAGACGATCAACAGACTTTGCGCATCAGGTTTAGCAGCAGCAGCAAATGCTTCAAGAATGCTTGCCCTAGGCGATGCAAATATTGCAATTGCAGGAGGAGTTGAGAATATGACTAGAGGGCCTTGGGTTATTTCTAAGGTGTCAAAGCCATTTGGTAGAGACGCTGCTATGCACGATTCTAGTTTTGGCTGGAGATTCGTAAATCCTAAGCTTCACGAAGCATACGGCACAGACGGCATGGGTGTAACTGCTGAAAACCTAGTTGACATGTACAATATCAGCAGAGTCGATCAGGATACTTTTGCCTACAGATCGCATATGAGGGCTACTGCCGCTAGAGATGAAGGTAGACTGGCTGAAGAGATAGTGTCAGTAAGTATACCAAGACGTAAGCAGGACGATCTCATTTTCGAGCACGACGAATTCATAAAACCAGGTACTACAACAGAAATCCTCGCAAAGCTTAGACCTGCCTTTCGCAAAGAAGGAGGTACAGTGACTGCAGGTAACTCAAGTGGACTGAACGATGGCTCGGCTGCATTGCTTCTAGCAAACGCTCAAGGATTAAAGGATCAGGGACTAGAGCCACTAGCTGAGATTATTTCAAGCGCAGTAGTTGGTGTTGAACCTAGGATTATGGGCATAGGTCCAGTGAAGGCTTCGGAACTTGCTCTGAAGCGAGCAGGTATAGGATTCAACGACCTTGATGTAATAGAATTAAATGAGGCATTTGCAGCCCAAGCACTTGCCTGCATAAGAGAATGGGGTCTTGCTGACGACGATCCTAGAATTAACCCCAACGGTGGCGGTATTTCACTCGGCCATCCATTAGGAGTAACTGGATCAAGGATTCTGCTAGCAGCAGCAAGACAACTCCAAAGAACAGGAGGTAAATATGGTCTTGTAACACTTTGCATTGGTGTAGGCCAAGGCTACGCTGTAGTCATCAAAAACTCAAAGGCATGATCATGTCCTTCAAGGGGATGATCCCTGTAATTCATCCAACTTCATACGTTCATCCAACAGCTGTTGTCATTGGTCACGTAACCATAGGCAAGGATTGCTACATAGGCCCTGGGGCGGTATTGCGCGGAGATTGGGGTAAGGTGATTATCGGTGACGGTTGCAATGTCCAAGAAAATTGCACACTGCACATGTTCCCTGGTAAGTCAGTCATTTTGAAAGACGGAGCCCACGTAGGTCACGGAGCTGTTATTCACGGAGCTGAGCTCGGAGAGCAAGTGCTAGTAGGAATGAATTCTGTAGTGATGGACGACGTAGTCCTAGGGGATGGATCTTTTGTTGGAGCCTTAAGCCTTGTGCCTGCAAACAAGGTTTTCGAACCTAGGAGCCTAGTTGTTGGCAATCCTGCAAAAAGAGTGAAAGAAGTGAGCGATGACATGTACAATCACAAGGTTGAGGGTACTGAGTTGTACAGGCAACTTCCTTCAAACATGCATGAGCGTTCAGTTGAAGTTGAGCCTTTATCTGAAGCCCCTGAAAACAGAGTAGAGGATTTTCCTGACTTTGACACTTGGATGAAGCGTAAGGAGGGGAATGGGTAAGTCCAAAAACCGCAAAATGGAGTTCAAACGCTTCACTGTACACGACGACAGATGTGCAATGAAGATTGGGACAGACGCGGTTCTATTAGGCACTCTATCAGACCACCCCAATCCTCAACGCATAGTTGATGTTGGAACGGGCTGCGGCATCGTAGCACTTATGCTAGCCCAAAGATTTCCCAAAGCATTTGTCGACGCTGTAGAACTCAACCCAGAAGCAGCTTCTCAAGCCATAGAGAACTTTTCTTGCAGCCCATTCTCGGATCGTTTAACCTGCATTCAATCGTCATTTCAAGATTGGGCTTCGTCATGTTCAGATAAATACGATTTGATAGTTTGCAATCCGCCTTACTACGATGGAACATCAAAGTCTCCTGACGAGGCTCGTAATATGGCTAGACACCAAGATCACTTGCCAATTCAGGAGTTCCTTCAAGGAGCTATGTCGTTATTGAATGAAGGAGGGAGGGTAGTTGTGGTTTGGCCTGTAAATCGAGAGGAAGAATTTGTGGATGCCTGCGGTCATTCTGGGTTGACTTACAATGGATCACACAAGGTCAAAGCAACAGAAGATCATCAGCCAATAAGATTGATTGCAGTGTGTTCAAAGTCAGTAAAAAAATACCTTGACAACACATTAACACTAGAAAGTGGAGTAGGATATAACAGAGAATTCACCCCTGAATATCTTGAATTAGTAAGGGAATTTTTCCTGAAGGCTTAACCCCCAAGTACTCTCTTGAGTTTGTCTAGTTGAGCCATCCATAGCTCCTTAGCATCCTCAATATCGTCCTCATCAGCGAAATCAGTAATGATAATCGCTCTGTCACCAGTCATTTCGTCAATCTTGATTCTAAGCTCAAAGTATGTGTTCTCGCCATCTTCTTCAGCTTCTAACCATTTGAACTTAACGAATTCATCCTTCTTTTTACTTACGAGTCTAGCAGCTTCTTCCGACCCATCCCAGATAAATGTATGCACTTCCTTCTTGATGTTCACATCATCACAAAACCATTCAGCTAATCCACTAGGCGTGCTAAAACAGTTGTAAAGCACTCCTTTACTACTGTTTATGGGGTATTCGATTGAGAATTTTTCTTTATCCATTGAGTCAAGTTTTGACAGGTCGCAAGATACAATTTTGAAGTCCATTTACAATCAAAACTTTCGATAGATATAGTAATTTTATGATTATGAGGAATTTGGTTTTAATTCTATTGGTTTTTTGCTCAACCCGAGCGATATCTCAAATCACAATCGACGGTTTTTTCGACGATTGGTCTTCAGCAGAGAACATTCTCACATTTGACGATTCTAACAGCGATTCCAACGGAACTGAACTCGAAGAAATCAGTATAACCAATGACGCTGGTTACTTGTATATACGCATTAAACTAGACGAAGAAGTAGACCTTGTAGACGAAGACGATCTAGCGAGCATTAGAATTTTCTTAGACATCGACAATGACCCAACTACAGGTTATCCTTCATCGAATGTGATTGGCTCTGAGTTTGGCATAGATTTTCAAAACAGGCAGATTTACAATGACGTTGATTATCCTGAATTCTACACGATGTCATTCTACGAACTTGGCGTTGTACCCATGCCCACCATCACTTCCAATGAATTTGAGGTAATGATTGAACGCGATCAATTTGAAGATGAGATTGCCATTTTAGTAAAAGAGCATTTTTCAGGAGATGTTATACCAAACCAAGGCCTAACCCTCGCTTACCAATTCCACGACAATTACACTAACCTTCCAAATATTAGCCTAGCAAAAGCCCCAGAAGTAGATATACGTCTACTTGCCTATAACCTTCAACACAACCTATTTGATTACGAGGATGAGTTTGCAAGAATCATCAATGCCCTAGACCCTGATATCATCTCCTTTTCTGAAGCAAGTGAAGTAAGTCAATCTCAAATGCTCAACTATTTCGCCGACTATATAGATTATCCTGAATGGTACACGGCCAAAAACGGCGATGTAATGGCTGTCTCAAAGTACCCCATCACTCAGAGCTGGAGCGTCTCAAGTAAAATCGGAGCATCACTCGTCAACCTGCCAGACAGTGAATTTGACTCAGATTTCCTAACCCTATACGCCCACCCACCTTGCTGTGGAAATGACGCAGGACGACAATTCCATTTTGATTCTTTTGTAAACTTCATTCTAGACATTCAGGAGGAGGGAGGTGTAGGCCAAATCCCCCTTAACACCCCCTTCACTTTCGCTGGCGACATGAACCTTGTTGGCCTCAACGAGCAATACCAAACCATAGTAAACGGCACTATCTCCGACACCAACCAGTTTGGCCCAGGCGGCCTGCCAGATTGGGACGACACCCCACTCTCAGATGCCATTTGCCGCATCACCACCAATCCCTCAGCTCATACCTGGAGAGCAAACACAAACAATCCCTCTGTCGGCGAATACCCTCCAGGCCGTCTTGACTTCATTTTCTACTCAAACAGCGTCATGGACCTAGTAAAGTCCTTTACCCTTGACGCAGGCATGCTCACCAGTTCAGTTCTCAGCGAATTTGGCCTAGAACCAGGTGATACCTTCTACACTTCAGATCATCTTCCAATCATCAGTGATTTCATTTTATCTAGTGCCGTTTCTAGTGACATTCTAGGCTGTACATATTCATCAGCAACAAACTTCAGCCCTGATGCCACTTTAGACGATGGTAGCTGTGTGTTTGAAGAATGCAATTACGATGCAGCATATGAAGATGGCTACAATCAAGGGGTAATAGATGGTGCAAACACAAGCACTTGTCCTGGTGATTTCAATGGTGATCTTTCAGTGACAACTCAGGACTTATTGGAATTCTTGACTTTATTTGGTTTTCAATGTGAATAGTCTTGTATTACGAGTTCAGTGGATTATCTTTGCGCCCTCTTTGGCGAGGTAGCTCAGCCGGTTAGAGCGCAGGATTCATAATCCTGAGGTCGGGAGTTCGA
>MDTD01163293.1_pt1 | contig 11711 bp, 11 predicted proteins | sample 811221 | NCBI WGS metagenome assembly MDTD01 (sample SAMN05326646, study PRJNA326480) | marine metagenome | isolation source: seawater | place: Pacific Ocean: South West | collected 2011
AAAACCACTATTTTTTAAGATCCGCTTCAGATTTGAAGTAACAATTGTTTATTTATGTGTTTAAAACTATAAAAAACTCGATTAAATTGTCATTTTCAAGACATTAGCCCCGTTTTTATTTCTCTAATAAGATTTGATAATTCATCTCCTATTCTTGAAGCATTTGATCCTCCTTCACATCTAGAAGCCGCATAAGAATGTAGAAAAACATATTTTGCGAAAGATTCAATTGTTATTTTTTCTCCAGAAGCTAATTCTAGTGCTGCCATTCCTGATATAAAACCAGATAAAAGATCTCCCAATCCCGCCCGAGCAGAATCATCATTAGTTTCATATATTTGCCATGCAATTCCTTTGGGATCTGCAATTATGCTATGAGCTCCTTTGAGCAAAACACCAATATCAAATTCTTTTGCTGCGCGAATTGCCAATTCGATTCTATTTGCTTCATTTAGTTCAGGAAATAATCTTCTAAATTCAACAAAATGGGGGGTTATCCATGTTTGAAAATCTCTATTAAGAAAAAATTGGCAACCTGTTTTTGATAAAGCTATCCTACTCAGAGCATCAGCATCTAATATTAATATCCCCTTAAAGGGGGTAAGATATTTGAGACATTTTTCCCAATCTAAAATATCAATACCAATTCCCGGTCCAATTACTATTGATTCAAAGCGAGTAAAATCAATATGTTCGAATGATTTATATAAAATTGAATTTCCTTCCGGAGAACGATCTAAAAAACCTTCTACAACAACCTCTGGAGCGAACTGCCAGATTGATTTACCAATAATTTCTGGAACTAGTACTTTGATATATCCAACTCCACTAGCCATTGCTCCTTGAACTACTAAAGAGGCTGCACCGAGATATTTGTTGCTACCTGTTATCAATAAAGTTCTTCCCCTACTATATTTATTTGCATTTCTAGCTGGTAAAGAAAGGGTGACCTTATGGATATCTTTTTTAGAAATACTTAGAAACCTTTTGAGTCCAAAAAACGATTGATCTTCTCTTAAACCAATTTGGATATCTATAATTTTCCCCACATAAGGTATTGCATCATCTTGCAAGATACCTACTTTTTTTAATCCTATTGAAAGGGTGTAATGAGATTTTATAGAGCCACCCGAAAATACTTTTCCAGTGTTAGGACATAAACCTGTGGGAATATCAAGGCTTACTATTTTTCCTAAACCATCATCAAATTTTTTATGAAATAAAGAAATTATTTTATTATCAGTACTTCTTATTTGATTATTACCAAAAATTGCATCTACCCATAAACTTTCATTAAAAGTTTCTGGAGGTTTATTTAATTTAATTATTCCTATGGAGGTAATATAATTAAGATGTTGGATCGTTAATTTCTTTTTTATAGGGAAAGGGCACCAAACACTTACTGAATACCCTTTCAAAAATAATTCCCTAGCAACTACAGCCCCATCACCACCGTTATGACCAGGGCCAATAAAAACAATTATTCCATTTTTGAGAAGTTCCTTTCTATTCAACAGCCAATCACAAATCTTTATTCCAACTTTTTCCATGAGAGATTCCACGGGCATCCCTCTTGAGAAAGTTTTTTCCTCAATTTCTAACATTTGTTTTGAATAGACTATTAAATGCTCTGAATCTAATTTTGGCCAATTAATTTCATTCATAATAAATGCATAGATAATAATCAAACTGATCAAAAACCTAGATTAATGACCAAATCTATTAGAGAAAAAAAGTTAGAAAACTATTCTTCTATTAATAGCAAATATAAAAAACAAAAAAGAATTGTTGTAGGTCTCTCAGGAGGGGTAGATAGTTCATTGTCAGCAGCATTGTTAATTGAGGAAGGTTGGCGAGTCGAAGGACTTACACTTTGGTTAATGAAAGGAAAAGGATCTTGTTGTTCGGAGGGATTAATTGATGCCGCAGGTCTTTGCGAAGATTTAGGTATTAATCATCATATAATTGATTCAAGAAATTTATTTGAAAAAAAAGTTATCGAAAAAACGACTAAAGGTTATGAGCTAGGAATTACTCCTCTTCCATGCTCTATGTGTAATAAAAATGTAAAATTTGAAGAAATGCTCAATTGGGCAAAAGAACAAAAAGTTTTTACACATATCGCTACTGGGCACTACGCTCAAATTAAAAAAGCTAAAGATATGGATATATTTCTTTCTAAGAATCTAAACTATAACGATTATTTACTCCTTAGAGGGGTTGATAGCAATAAGGATCAAAGTTATTTCCTTTACAGTCTTTCGCAAGAAGTATTGAGCCGATTGGTTTTACCTCTTGGAGAATTAAAAAAAGAAGAGACAAGAGAAGAAGCTCAGAGATTAGGTTTAAGAACTGCTAAAAAACCTGAGAGTCAAGATTTATGTCTCGTTGAACATTACGGTTCAATGACTAAATTTATAGATCATCATATTACTGAAAAACATGGGAAAATAAAACATATAAATGGGAAAATACTAGGTTCTCATAATGGAATTCAACATTTCACTATAGGCCAAAGGAAAGGAATTGGCGTTGCTTGGTCAGAACCTTTATACGTTAAAAAGTTAGATCAGAAGAATAATGTGGTTTACGTCGCAAGCATAAACGATTTGATGGAAAAAGAGGCAATTATAAAAGATCTTAATTGGGTATCCATTAAAGAGCCTAACGATGAAATCGAAGTACAAGCCCAAATCAGATATAGAAGTAAACCAGTAAAAGGTCGATTAATTCCACTTAAAAAAAATAATAAAATTAAATCTGATTTTAAATTAATTTTTAATAATGAGCAAAGTTCAATTACTCCTGGCCAAGCAGCTGTTTTTTATCAAGACCAAATCCTTTTAGGAGGAGGAATAATTAGTTAATTTCTTCAAATAAATATATAAATTAAACAAAAAGCAAATACTATAACAAGTGGTTTTATTCCATAATCGTTGTAAAAAGTTTTTTTATCTAATAAGTTTGGATATACAACTTCATTTTTCTCTATTTTTGATTCAAATATTTCACCTACTCTTCCATCACTTTTAATTAACCCTGAAGGGCCAGTATTTGAGACAAAGACTGTATCAATATTATTTTCTATACTTCTCATCCTTATTAGAGAAAGATATTGATTAAAGATTTTTGGAGGATATGGATCTAAATTAGCAATTGACAAAATAAACTTTGAACCATTAGAAACAGCTTTTCTAATCTGCAAACCATCCGATATTTCGTAACAAATAACAGCAGCTAAAGGAGGTGTATTTTCCCATTCAAAATATCTCTCATTATTACCAGAGTGTATCCCGCCTAAAGAGGACAAATTCAAAAAAAACATTTCAAACATTTTTGGAATTCTCTCACCCAAAAGAACAAGTCTGTATTTGTCTATAAAGTGAGAATAAGATCTATCACCTTTTTTAAAAGCTAATAGGGAATTTCTAAGATAATTTTTTTCTGTTCTAAAACCACCAATTAATGTATTAATTTTACTTGGCTTTTGAAATACAAAATCACTTCTTAAAGTCCCTTCTGGAGCTACCAGAAGTTCTGCATTTTTAGATAATGCTTTTTCTTGTTCAAATAATATTTGATCTGTAGTCTTTTGATTATTAAGCAACAATTTTTCCCGAGTAGGTATATTCGTTTGCCAAATTGCGATAGGGTAACCGGAATTACGCAAAGAAGGTTGAATTAAATAACCTCCAATTAAATGCAAACAAAAAATAGACACAATACCAATAAAAAAAACTAACCTAAAATTCAAATTCCTTTTCCATCTTTCAAAAATAAAAAAAATCCAGAATCCAAATAAAAGCTCTAAAAAACATACACCAGAGGAACCAATCCACTTTCCTAAGCCAGCAAGATATAAATCACCCGGTATTAAACTTTCACCTAATCCAATCCAAAGAAAAGATGTTTTAGAGAGGATTAATTCTCCAAATGACCATACTAGAGAAACTAAAACAATCCGGATAAAGACATCACTTATTTTTTTAGAGAAAATATATTCGATCTTAATTATTTTATTTTTTATTAGCCCCCATAATATGACAAATGCTCCACCTAAAAGAGAGCAAAAAAGCCAAATCATATTAGAAATTAAAATACTTGATAACCAAGAGAATCCAAGCCATGTGAGTGGGTGAAGGTAAAGCAGCCAATAATGACTAATCAGGACAAAAGAAAATCCCCACAAAAAATTTGAAAAGTGTTTATCAGAACCACTCCATAAAATTGACAATGAAAATGGCATTAGAATTATCCAAAAATAAGAGGATATTGAAATGCCCCCGCAAATTCCTCCAGCAACAGGTTTTAAATAATCTATAAATTTATTACTTTTAAATAATTTCAACAAAATAAAATCTTAATAAATTTATTAGAAATCAATTTAAGTGTACCTTTTTCTGCAAGAATAATCATAGATATTTATAACAGCAGTGAAAGAAGTATTTATCAGCTTTGCAGTTTTTTTATTTTGCATTTCAGTAACAATTTATAGTCAATTTAATTCACCAAAGGTTGTTAACGCGGCGCAAAGTGACTTAATCAGTAATACTGATATTAGTTTAAAGAAAACAACATCTTTAATTAAAGAAAATTTATTTGAACTAGACCCTTCCGATCCAAATCCAACACTTTTCGCCATGGCAGATGACATTAAAGACAGCAAAAATACCAGAACAACAGATACTGGTTTAATAATTGAAGATAAAGTAATAGGGGATGGGAACGAAGCAGTTTCTGGTAAAACTGTAACTGTTAACTATACTGGAACTTTAACGAATGGGGATCAATTTGATAGCAGTATTGGTAGAGCTCCATTTAGTTTTCCTTTAGGTGCAGGGAGAGTTATCAAAGGATGGGATGAAGGAGTTGCAGGTATGAAAGAGGGAGGAAAAAGAATTTTAACAATACCTCCAGAACTTGGATATGGTTCAAGAGGAGCAGGCAATGTAATACCTGCAAACGCTACTTTAATTTTTGAAGTAGATCTCTTAAAAGTAAATTAATAAGTTTAGAAAATAATTTAATACTTTTCAACTTGATTGATATATAACTAAAATAACATTAAATACAATTTAAGAAATGCTCAGTAAAGTATTCTCATCAATTTTCAAAAGGAATCTAACAATGAAAGTTCATGCACATTGCGATGGACCATGTGGAGTTTATGATCCCGCCTCAGCGAGGGTAGCGGCTGAGGCAGTTCTATCAATGACAAAAAAGTTGATTGATTTAACTCCTCCCTCAAATGCTAATTCAGAAGAATGGTCAGCTTATAACAATACTTTTTCTAGATACGTAGCCATCAAAGAGGAACAGGCTAAAGAGACGAAAAAAGAAATTCTTATTTTATGGACAGATTATTTCAAACCTACTCATTTAGAAACATATCCTGATTTACATGAAACAATATGGAAAGCCACTAAATTATGTAGTGCATGTAAAGTCAATATCGATAAAGCTCAAGCCGAAGAGCTTATGAGCTATGTAGAAAAAATTCACAATATGTTTTGGCAATCAAAAGGAAGAAGTGATTCTTTTGTAAAAGCTAGTTAAACAGCCTGAAAATTAATATAAAGTATATCGATTTTATTTTAATGCTGTTTTTAAGGAGAAAAACAGCATTAGTTTGCGGTATTTCCATGAAACCTCTATTAGATGATGGTGATATTGTTTTTTACAAAAATTTTAGAAATAAATCATGTATTTCTATAGACAATATTGTAATTTTTAATCATCCTACAAAAAACATAAAATTAATTAAAAAAATTACAGCTATTAAAGGACATGGAGTTGAAGTCTCTGGAGAAAATATTAACTTTAGTGATGATAGTAACTATTTTGGATTAATAAATATTGATTCAATTATTGGAATAGTAACTTCCCGAATTCCAAAGAAATCAATTAATCAAATTAAGACTATTTTTAATTTAAAAAAATAAATGTACTTTTTTGTATCCAAAATAAACCTACGGAAAAAGATATTCCTCCCGCGAGGGAAATTAGTCTTCTAATTTTTTTTAAACTAACATTTAAAGTTGAAATAGATATTAAATACGTAAACAAGCTCATAATTATTAGGGAACCTATCAAATACGAAAATAAATAAAAGATAGCTCCTTGTAAATCTGGAATTGTGATTACAAATAATAATGGTATTAAATGAGATCCTCCTGCTATTCCATGTAAGAGGCCTAAACCTGTCAGAGCATGTGAATTATTATTTTGATGATAATGAAAATGTTTATGAGAAATTCCATTATTATGTTCATGCTGATGAGAATGGATTCCTAAATTCTTGGAATTTCTGATCGCAAATATACCAATAAATAGAAGAGATATACCAACTAAAAATTCAGCAAAACTTGAAAATCTCTCTAAAGGGATAATATCTCTAATAAAAATTGCAATTACTGAAAGAATTATAATTCCAGATGAATGTCCTAAGCCCCATGACAATCCATTCTTCAATGCAGATTTTGGACTTGTAATTGAGGATGGCGCCATTGCTACAAGATGATCGGCACCACTTACAACATGAATAATTCCAGCTGATAAGCCCATTGGTATAGCATATTTTGATGAGGCGAACAAATTAATATGATTACTATTAATATGATTAATTCCTGCAAATAAATTTAGTAATAATGCATGCGGCATCAAAATTATTAGAAACAACTACTTATTATAAAATTTTATTTGTAAAAGAGGTGTATTTTATTAAACAGGTTTAAGTATTGTCTTAAAAGCACTTTCTATATCTTTTTCTTTCATAAATCTCTCTCCAATTAAAACTCCTCTAATTCCAGACTTTGTAAGACTTTTTAAATCAATATTATTATTAATACCTGATTCACTAATAAAAACTTTATTCTGTTTTACAACATTATTAGACAAATTATCCATCAAATTTAACGTTATTTTTAAATCAGTTGCAAATGTTTTTAGGTCTCTATTATTTATACCTATAAGATCAAAACAATTTAATTTAAGTATTCTTTGCAATTCTGATTTGTCATGTACCTCAACCAAAACATCTAAATTTAATTTATCAGCAATCTTTTTTAAATAAATTAAATCAGAATTACTTAAAATTGCTGCTATTAATAAAACTGCATCGGCACCAGAAGATCTTGCTTTATATATCTGGTAAGCTGAAATAATAAAATCTTTACAAAGTATCGGTAGTTTAGTAACTTCTCTCACTCTTGAAAGAATTTCAAAGCCTCCTTGGAAAAACTTTTTATCCGTCAATACAGATATGCAACTAGCCCCAACTTTCTCATAAATTGATGCTATTTGTACCGGATCAAAATCCTCTCGTATTATCCCCTTACTAGGACTTGCTTTTTTAATTTCTGCAATAATGGCAGGCTTTTGACTTGAATTAATTAGATTATCAATAAATTTTTTTGTAGGAGGTAAGCCATCAATATTTTTTATCAATTTTTCCAGAGGAATAGATTTTTTAAAATTAGAGATTTCAATATCTTTATGCCAAACAATCTCTTCTAGGATGTTTCTTGCCTTTGAATCTTTATGAGGTATGGCATATTCCAAATTTTCAACCCTAATTTTTGGATTAGGTGGTTTCCTTCTAATGTCCATTACAAAAAATAATTATTTAAGTTGAGCAGCTGCTTGTTTGTATGCTACTTCAACAACTTCACTCAAAGTAGGGTGAGTATGAATTTCTGATGATAATTGAATAACATCTTGATTTCTTGCTATTGCATTCGCAATCTCTTGTATTAGATCAGCCGCATGTAGTCCAAAGATATGAGCCCCTAAAACCTTGCCAGAGTCTTTATTGAAAATCAACTTCAACATTCCATCACCTTCAAGTTCTGCAAGAGCTTTAGAATTAGCTTTAAAATAACTTTTTACTATTCCTAAATTAAAATTATCCTTTAATGATATTTCTTTAGCCTCATTTTCAGATAATCCTACAGAGCTTATTTCAGGATGAGTAAATGTAGCAGCTGGTATAGCTTTGTAATTAATTTCTTTATAGTTTCCACAAATATTTTCAACAGCGATAACACCTTGAGCCGCAGCAGTGTGGGCAAGCATTAGTTTTCCAGTAACATCACCAACAGCCCAAATATTGGGAATTGTTTCTCCTCCCTTTTTTATTACTCTCATCTGATCATCAATAGCAATAAACCCTCTATGTGTTTCAATTCCGACTGATTCAAGGTTTAGACCTACACTATTTGGAATTCTGCCAGTGGCTACCAGAACTGCATCCACTTCTAAATTCTCAGCAATTTTCTTTGTTGTAGCATCTGTGAGTTCAATATTAACTGGGCAGCCTGGTTTGATTTTTGTAGCGAAAACATTTGCTTTGGTTTCAATATCTCTTGATTGAATTAATGTTTTCTTAGCAATTTTTGAGATGTCAGGATCAAATGTAGGCATTATATTTTCAAGGGCTTCAATCATTGTCACTTCACAACCTAGAGCAGTATAAACATCGGCAAATTCAAGGCCAATATACCCACTTCCAATAATGGCTATCCATTTTGGAAGCCAATCCAGTTTAACCGCCTCATCACTCGTAAAGACAGTCCTGCCATCACATTCAATACCTTTTGGGACGAATGGAGAGGAACCTGTCGCAATGATAATATCCTTACATGAATAAATTTGATCTATCCCATTCTTATCTCTAACTCCTACTTTTTGATATTCTTGAATTCGACCGAAACCTCTAATTATATGAACTCCAAATCTATTTAATGTTTTAGTTAAATTTTCCCTTATATTTAAGACTAGATTATTAGCATGGTTTGAAATTTTTGATCTTTCAAATCTTACGGGTGAGGTATGAATTCCAAATTTTGATAAATGATCATAATTTGCAATTTCTCTAACCTTACCACTTGCAGCAAGAAGTGCCTTTGATGGTACACAGCCTCTATTGACGCATGTTCCTCCCATCTCAGCACTTTCCACAATGGCGACATTTAATCCTTTTTCAGCAGCATGCTTAGCGGCATCAAATCCACCATAACCAGCACCTATTACAATTAAATCAAAATCAAATTTAGATTCAGTCACTTTTATTTTCTGTAATTGAAGTTAATGAAACCCTTTTCCGTTCCAATAGTAATGGAACTGCAACAGAGGCTACATTTAGTGATTCTACAAGCTCGCTATGCGGAATAGTTATCGTTTCTCTAAAAGCTTCTTTAATTTTATTATGAATTCCAGAGCCTTCATTGCCAAGAATTAAGGCAGTAGGTTTTAACCAATTCAATTCCCAATAAGGAATAGGACAAATCTCAGATGAATTATTTGCGCCACTAGCTAAAACGATTTGAAATCCTTTTTTTGAAAGATCATATAAAACATCTATTAATTCACCACAAATTTTATTTTCATCTCCTTCAATTCTTTTGTAAGGCATATGAAATACAGAACCACAAGAGGATCTCAGTACTTTTTGGCTCAAAGGATTTGCTCCACCTCCTAATAACATTTTATTAACCCCAGCAGCTAATGCTGTCCTAAAAAGATTTCCTAAATTCCCAGGATCTTGGATTCTGTCGAGCACAAGAATAAAGTCATCTTCATTTTCTAAATTAAATTTCTTAATTGAAGATTTTTCAACTATTGCAGCAACCCCATCAGGATTTTTGGTTGAAACTGCTGACTTTAATGCATTCAAAGAAACTTCAGAAATTAACCCTAAATCAATATTACTAATTGATAAAGTATTTTTTTGTAGCCATTCTTCAGTAGCAATAACCTGTGAGGGATTAACACCTAATTTTAAGAATTCTTCAATTAAGTGAGTACCCTCAATACAAAAATGCTCACTATCTTTTGAAGATAAATTATCTTTAAAAGATCTAAACCTTTTTATTAAAGGATTACTTTTACTTGTAATAACAATATTTTTATTTTCTATGGTAAGAAAATTATTGAGCTATTCATATGGTAAATTTTTTCTAGAAAAGAAACAATAGTTATTTTTTAAACTAAAGCAAATATGATCTTTTAATATTGAGAACTTAGAAAAATAATTGCAAGTAACTTGCTCAACTCTATTAAAAAACTGGAAAAAGAAAATAACTATAAAAACTGTATTTGTAAATATTTAAAAATTTTAAAATTACTATAGAACGATTTTAAGATTCTTTAAGAATATTAAGAGTTAAGAACACTGGACTTAATTGTACTAATTTGTCATTATTAGTTCAATAATTTTATTTTTAATGATTTGCAAAAGGGATATTAAACAAAATCCTAAATTTGAAAGTTTAAAGATAATTGGCAAATCTTCTTTAAAGGGTAAAGTCAAAATTAGTGGTGCAAAAAATTCGGCTTTAGTTTTGCTTGCAGCCTCATTACTTACTAAAGAAAAAGTTTTTTTAAGTAATATTCCTGATTTATCAGATATAAGAAAAATGAAAAATCTTTTAGAAAGTATCGGAGTAAAAATAACTGAAAATATAAATAATAGAGAGGAGCTGATAATAAATGCAGAAAATCTGCATTGTGGGAATATACCTCTTTATTTGGTTAATGAACTTAGAGCAAGCTTCTTCTGTATAGGACCACTATTGTCTAGATTAGGAAAAGCCTCTTTAGCTTTACCTGGCGGATGTGATATTGGCAAAAGACCAGTTGATGAACATATTAATGGGCTCGAAGAATTAGGTGCTGTAATTGACAAAAAAGATGGATTTATTCATGCCGAAATAATCAACGACAAAGAGAGACTCAAAGGGACACAAATTAAACTTGGATGCCCAAGTGTAGGTGCAACTGAAACATTAATAATGGCAGCTGCTCTCGCAGAGGGTGAGACTATTATTAGTAACGCAGCCCGTGAGCCAGAGATTCAAGATTTATGTGAAATGCTTAATAAAATGGGAGCGAAAATTATAGGTGCTGGTGATCCAAACATAACCATTAAAGGAGTGCATAAATTAAAGGGTTGTTCTCATAAGGTAATTCCCGATCGCATTGAAGCAGGTACTTTTTTAATTGCAGCTGCCGCGACTCTCTCCTCCATAGCTATTTCACCAGTAATTCCATCGCATTTAAATAGTGTGATAAACAAGCTCATAGAAAGTGGTAGTGAGGTCACCATAAAGGGCAATACAGTTTTTATTGAAACAAAAAAAATCAACGGAGTAAACATTGAAACAGAACCATTTCCAGGATTTCCCACTGATTTGCAGGCACCTTTTACAGTTTTAATGTCCAAAGCTACAGGCAAATCAATAATTAAAGAGAAAATTTTCGAAAATCGAATGAATCATATTGAAGTCTTAAATAAAATGGGGGCTTCAATAAAATTAGAAGATAATACTGCAATTGTTAATGGTGTTAATGAACTTAAAAGTATAAATTCTAGAGGATCTGATTTAAGATCGACCGCAGCTTTAGTTATAGCTGCTTTAGCTTCAGAAAATGATTGCTTAATTGAGGGATTAGAACATCTAGATAGAGGTTATGAAAATTTTGAATGTAAACTTAAAATTTTAGGAGCAAATATTGAGAGAAATTTAACGAAAAACTTTTCAAAGGAATCATCTAAAAATAAAATTTCATTAGAAAATATCGGTGAAATTAGTGCTGCTTAAAATCAATTATCTATACTTTAAAAGCAGAATTAGTTTATAATTAAGAGAACACTAAAAATCTATGGGAGCGTGGTGAAATTGGTAGACGCACCGCACTCAAAATGCGGCACC
>MDTD01070753.1_pt1 | contig 11710 bp, 10 predicted proteins | sample 811221 | NCBI WGS metagenome assembly MDTD01 (sample SAMN05326646, study PRJNA326480) | marine metagenome | isolation source: seawater | place: Pacific Ocean: South West | collected 2011
GACTCACTGTGGGTGGAATAACAAGAAACTCACCAGCTTTAAGAACAAATAAATTTTCAGGAAGCTGTAGACAGAGGCTACCTTCTTGCAACCACTCAAACTGCCAGTGCGTATGCCTGTGTTCATAGACATGATCACCGGCCTTCCGGGTATCCTGCATGTGATAGAGATATCGTACTTCCATTGCCGTGATTCCAAAGACCTGTCGAGATTGTCAATTTGCTCCATTCAAAACATGACCGAATGAAGACATAATGCGAACCAAAAAACCTTCCGAATGATCAGTCATGATGCTACAGTCTGCCATGAAACCCTTCCCGCACTTTTTGAAACTCTTGCCGATTCTGGTTTTGGTTCTGTTCAGCACAGGATGCGTCGGCAGATTTGGGCCGGCTTATGGTTATGCGTCACCTGGTGATGCCTTACCAGATAATGCACCTGTGCTCTTGCCTGCCAATGCCCCCTCCATTGCCCAGGGCTATCTTCCAGATGAAGGACATGAAGGTATTGATATCATGGCAGCAAAAGGAACTCCTGTTATTGCGGCAGCACCCGGTATTGTTCTGGAGTCGAGACACGAATGGCTTTACGGCAATCGCATTATCATTTCTCATGGTGTCGATAAAAATGGAAGTGAGGTACGAACCCGTTACCTTCATCTTCTCCAGCGTCATGTTGAGACAGGAGATCAAGTAGTAAGGGGGCAACCAATCGGTTCCCTAGGCTCAACGGGACTGCTTGCAAGTTATCCACATCTGCATTTCGAAGTGCGTCTGGCTGAACAACCCGGGCAGGATAAAAGTCATACCACAAATCCACACCTTTATTGGGCAGATGGCCCGGGTCATATCACCTGCTTTGATCCAGGGGTACAGGTACCTGCTCCAGAGCTCATCACATATCCACTTCACTGTTCATCTGCAATTGAGGGCGAATAAGTAGACTCAGCTAAACATTCTTGACAATCTTACCTTGGGGTCCCACATTGCAACGACATTTTTTGTCTTTGATGATCAGAGACAGCCATGTGTGTGAGGCAAGAAACCGTTAAGGAGACACGTATGAGACTCGCCCCGAGTTCAACACGCACCCGCAAAATCAGCACTTTCAGTACCCGTTTGCTATGGACATGGCTCGCTGGTCTGTTTGTATCATTTTCCAGTTGGGCGCAGATGCCCAACCCGGTAGACGAAGGAATGAAGGCTGTAACAGAGGCAGCCAACCAAGTCGTCAATAAGGCCAATGCCGCAGCTCAAGTAGCTGATCATCTTGCCACCCAGAATTCGGTGATGGGGGAGCTTGATGTCGCGGGTGCTGATATGGTCATTTACATGAAAACCGATCAAGTTCTGACCGATTTCAGGGCTCAGGTAAATGACCTGATGAAGCAGGCTGATGAGATTGCCGCAAACAAGAAAGGTCTGGCAAAAGACTTTAAGGTCATCAAATCATTTGTGGGACTTCTGGATCGCAGCGGTCTCTACGATATCAAAGCCTTTGGTGCCAGCAGTAAACTTAATGCAGATGGTACCTACACTGTCCGCAATACCCTCCATGTTACAGGCGGGAAGTCTGATGGCCTGCTTTGGCAGGTGCTGGGTGGCGAGGCCCACGAGTTCGATTTCCTCAATATGCTCCCAGAACACACAGCTATGGTCCTCTATTTTGATCTGAACTGGCAACGCATTCAGAGTGAACTTGACCAGCTTGCTGACGAGACGGGTATGGAAGACCTTCGCAATGGTCTGGACCAGATGACGAAAACCATGGCCATGATGAACTGGAACTATGATGAGGTAGTTAAAGGACTTGGTTCCGGTTTCGGTGTAGCCCTCACCCTGGATCCAAACCGCACCATCTCCATTCCACTGGGCGCAGAGCCAAAATCTATTCCTGAGCCGGGATTGATCTTTTTCATTCCAACCAAAAGCAACTACATCTATGCTAATCTCGATAACATGTTCACCCAGCAACAGGCGCCACTCTCCAAAGCCAGTGGTGAAGCTGCTGGACTCGCCTGGAATCAGATGAGCATGTCAGTCCCGGTTCCTCTGCCCATGCCGGTATCTCCCACACTCACGACAAGCGATGACTTCCTGCTCATTACCAGCACACCTCAACTGGCAACCACCATGCTGGATGTCAAAGCAGGAAAAGTATCAGGTCTTGTCGCCAATGAAAACTTCAAAAGCATGTCGGAAGACATTGGGCTGAATGGCAATCAGGTTGCCTACATTGATCAACAGGCCAGTGATCTTTTCCAGGATATTCAGCAAGCAATCAGCTCAATGCAAGCACGCATGAAAACCGTTGTTGGTGCTCCAAGTATGACAACAAATGTGCCAGCCATGTTTGGCGTCACTTCCATTTCCAGCAGTGGCAGCAAGGGAGTCAGCCGTTCTGCAGAGAGTGGAGTTGAATCTACCCTTGGAGCCTTACTGGATATCCCCATCAAACTTGGCCAAGTTGGACTGATGGCCATGCAGCAAAAAGGTTCTACCAGCTCAGTCAGCAGCGTCAATAACTTGAAGCAGCTTGGCCTTGGGATGCTGATGTACTCAGGAGACAATGATGGTCACTTTCCGAAAACAGATGGTGTTGCCGGATTACAGGACATTGTTGAAGGAAGATACCTGGGCTATGGCAGGGTCTTTGTTCATCCCTTCAACGGTACCAATGGACCTGCCAATATGGACGAAATGACCGAGAGCAATGTCGATTATGCGTATATAGGTGGTGGCCTGAAAGATGACAACAATAATGCCACCCTCATGCCGATCACAATCGAAAAACCAGGTATCCCTGATGGACGTACCGCCGTTGGTTTTATTGATGGCCATGTCGAAAGTCTTGAAAAAGAATTCGATACTCTTGAAGCCACTATGACCTTCCTGATGGAGCGCAATATGCTCAATGGCACCGAAATCGCCAGCCAGATGATCAGCAAAGCAAAAGCCCTTGATGCAGCACTCGGTCTGGCTGAGTAAAATCAACTAGTCAGATTAGGTGGCTGGCTAAACCAGTCAACACACGTAATTATGCGACAACGCCACACTATCCATAGTGTGGCGTTTCTTTTCCCTATCCAGGCTCATTTCCCTGGCAGCAAAAATATCATGTCAGCATACTGGCACGGTTGTTGCTCAAATAGATACCATTCTTATTTGGGGACGCATACACGGGGAATGAGTAAGACAATTTTGTCAAATACTCAAGAAAGGGCAACAAGAATGTCGGAAAGCGACTTCGTGTCGAGTTCGCATCTCAATCGACATGAAGAGGAACTTAATACACTGTGCGAAATTGCCGGAATACTGGCAGAGGCACCTAGTCAGACAACCATGTTAAGGCAGATACTGGAGACGTTGGAACGACGTTTATCCATGCGCCGTGGTACGATCATGCTTGTCAGTGGCGACGGTGAACGTCTACAGATTGAGGCAGCGCGTTCAGGTGGTCAGAAAGTAAAGGAAGATGCTACCTATTCTCCAGGTGAGGGTATTATTGGCAAGGTTTTCGAAACCGGAAAACCGGTCATTGTCCCACAGGTAGCTGACGAACCGCATTTTCGTCATCGTATTCACACCCGTTCGGCAGACACCGAAGCGATCAGCTTCATTTGTGTACCCGTGATTGCAGACAAGGAAATCGTGGGGACTTTATCGTGCGACCTGCCGCAACGCAATGACCCAGGCATTCTGGAAGATGATTGCCGGTTTCTTCGCATCATCAGTGGTTTGATCGCCAGAAGCATCAAATCAAGACGCCTTGCCCGTTTGGAACAGGAACGCCTGTTACAGGAAAATAAGCGACTGCGTCAGGAAGTCTCGGAAAAATACCGTCCAGAGAATGTCGTAGGCAATTCATCTGCGATGACTCGGGTATTTGAACAGATTAACGTGGTCTCCTCAAGCGATACCACTGTGCTCATCACGGGTGAATCAGGTACTGGCAAAGAGTTGGTAGCATCTGCAATCCACTACGCTGGCGAGCGTGCCGACAAGCCCTTCGTCAAGGTCAATTGTGCCGCACTCAGCGAAAGCCTGCTGGAAAGTGAACTATTTGGGCATATCCGTGGTGCCTTTACTGGGGCGATGCAGGAACGGGTTGGCCGTTTTGAGGAAGCTGATGGCGGTACTCTGTTCCTGGATGAAATCGGTGACTTTTCTCCGGCCATTCAGGTGAAACTCCTTCGAGTCATTCAGGAGCGTGAATTCCAGCGTGTAGGCTGTAATAAGACCCACCGGGTCAACGTCCGCATCATTGCGGCCACTCACAAAGATCTTGCCGAAGCAGTACGCCAGGGGACTTTCCGTCTCGACCTTTACTACCGGATCAATGTCTTTCCCATCCATTTGCCTTCTCTGCGTGAGCGCAATCAGGATATCCTCGCGTTAGCTGATCATTTTGTCGAAACCTTCTCCCGCAAGCAGAACAAACAGGTCCGTCGTATCAGCACCAATGCCATCAACATGCTTCTTGCATACCATTGGCCGGGTAACGTGCGTGAATTGGAAAACTGCATTGAGTATGCCGTTCTTACCAGTCAGGACGGTGTGATCCATGCGTATAATCTGCCCCCTACCCTTCAGATGCCGGAAGCGACTGACGAGGTCAAGTCCAGCGGTACGCTCAAGGCACGGGTTGCGACTCTGGAACGGGATCTTATCATTGATGCGCTGAAGCGCAGCAAAGGCAATATTTCTGCGGCAGCCCGAGAACTTGGCATCACTGCGCGCATGGTGCGCTATAAGCTCCAGACCCTTAATATTGACTACGATCAGCTCTTCCGCAAAGGTTAGCCTCATCAACCTTTGCGGAAGCGACTCACAACAGCTGGCTCAACCACGCCACTCGGTGTCATCAGCAGTGGTATGGAAATCACCCTCAATGCGATCCGGCAATTCTTCTGCTGCCACTTCTTCAAGATCTTTCTTACTTGGCTTACCAACATAGACCAGACCTTCACGTGGACACTTATCCACTCCAGCCTGCTCTTCACCAGCACCAGGCACAAAGTTATCATAATCGATGACCGGCAGGTTGCTTTCCATTTTGAATACCGTGGGGCTTTTCTTGGCACATGCCGAACAGCCGATACAGCCAATCTCACAGACAGATTTCACTGCCAGAGCGGTATCCTTATTCGAGCAGCCGATAACCAGCATCTGGTCAGCTTTCCATGGTACCATTGTGATCACACTGCGTGGACATGCTTTAGCGCATGCTTTACAGCCAACGCACTTGTCATAGTTGATCTCAGGAACACCGTCAACCATCTTGATTGCATCATATTCACAGGCAGTGAAGCAGTCGCCAAATCCCAGGCAACCATACGTGCAGCCCTGAATGCCAGCCACCAAGTTCGCAGCCTGACAAGTCTGTTCACCATGATAAGGAGTCTGTTTCAGCTTCTCCTCACGCTTTGCCACACAATGCAGGACCGGACGGTAAGGAAGGTTTTCCCCCGCATCCACTCCAAGAATATCGGCAATAGATGACACACAGCTTGCACCGCCGGGAGCACACAGATTCGGTCCACAATCGCCACGCACACATGCTTCTGCATAGTCCGAACAACCGACATACCCACAACCACCACAGTTTGCCCCAGGCAGGACATCATTGATGGCATCGATTTTGGGGTCTACTTCCACATGAAAGGCGCGATTTGCCCAGCCAAGTACATAGCCCATGGCGACTGCCAGAAAAACCAGCACAGCCGCAGCCAGACCCAGAGTTACGATCATTTCCATAATGGCTTATCCTTTCAATCCAAAGAGTGAGGTCAGCGCTTTTTCGACTCCCTGATCAACGCCGGTGAAGCCCATAAAAGCCATGGCCAGGATACCCGCGACGATCAGCGCAATCCCTGCCCCACGCATCGGCTTGGGAATATCGCACATATCAAGTTCTTCACGGATACCTGCCATCAGCACAATCGCGATAGTAAAGCCAAGACCACCGCCAAGCGACAGGGCCAGTGCCTGATGCAGTCCCCAGAGATGGGTCGGGTCCTGCAGATTCTTGAGAATCTCAAGGCAGGCGAAAAGGATCGCACAGTTAGTTGTGATCAAGGGCAGAAAAACGCCAAACGATTTATACAATGGAGGGAAGAATTTCCTCACATACATTTCAACAAATTGCACCGATGATGCAATCACAAAGATATAAACGATATAGCTCAGGATCGACAGATCTACACTCCCTTCGCCACCAGCCTTCTCCCAGATCCAGCTGGGGATCGGAGCTTCCGGTCGAAGAATGAAGTAGGTAAAGGTCCAGCTCAGGAAAGAGGCGATCGTCATCACAAAAGTAACCGCGCACCCCATACCAAATGCAGTATCGGTCCGACGGCTGACCCCGAGAAAAGGACAGATCCCCACGAAATAGTGCAGGACAAAGTTATTGATCAGAGCTGCACTGACAAAGATCAGGATGAGTGAACTGAGAATTTCCATGGTTTAGCCTCCCACCTGCTGCGCCTGTTTGCGTTTCTGGCCAAACCATTCCATGCCACTCAGCAACAGGCCAAGGGTCAGGAAAGCGCCAGGTGGCAGAACAAGAATTCCCCAGCCGACCCAATTATCAGTGAACCCAGGAATCGTGAAACCCATCAGCGTTCCGGCTCCCAGCAGTTCGCGAGGTATCGAAATACTCAGCAAGGCAATCGCAAAGCCAATCGAATAACCAAATGCATCTGCAATAGATGGTCCCAGGCTCTGCTTGCTGGAGCATGCTTCACAGCGACTGATAATAATGCAGTTTACAATGATCAAAGGAACATAGGGTCCAAGCTCATCGCTCATTCCTGGCAGAAATGCTGCCAGCAAGCGATCTGCAATAGTCACAAAGGTCGCGATAGTCAGCGTAAATACCAGAATCCTCAAATGAGGTTTCAGTAAACCGCGAATTATACTGGTAATGATATTTGCACAGATCAGCACAAAGGCGGTTGCACCGGCCATTGTCAGAGCAGATTTTACCCCGGCTGTAACAGCCAGAACGGGGCACATTCCCAGCAATTGACGATACACAGGGTTTTCCGGTAAAATCCCATTAATGAAACGCTCCCCTGCAGTAGGGCCGGAATCCAGAGGCTTATTCATGGGTTGAATCCTCCAGGTTTGAATCACCCGAATCAGCGTCTGGTGAATCAGGTGAATCGCTTACAGGCTTATCTGGCAGATTGCCGATAACAGGCATGATCGCTGCCTTTGATTGATTGATAATGGTCGTTACTGCTCGGGAAGAAACCGTGGCACCGGTTATCGCTTCCACATTCTGCTCACCAGCTGTTGGCAGCTTAACGACAACCAACTCCTGTTCCGCAGGTTTATTTTTATATTTGAGGGTAAACTCTTCGTCGCGGATCTTGTCACCAAGACCTGGAGTCTCCTTCTGGTCCAGGACCGCCATACCAGTAATGGTCGACCGGTCAGCATTCAGCCCATAAAGCAGCACGATTTTATCTGCAAACCCCATACCTTCAGCAGGAATAACCCAGCCAATGTGCGCATTGTCAATATCAAAGATCTGGTAGACTTTGGTTTCTTTGCCACCAATGTCAGCCATCAATTCCTTAGTCTTCTCCGAAACCGCCCCAGGAACAATGTTCGGAATCTGGCGATAGGTTTTGAGACGCTTGTTCTCTGCAATACGGTCACGAAGCCCCAGCTGCACACCAGCCAATGCCAATCCATACAGCATGCCCAGTACGATGATCAGCCACGCTTGCCCGATATAATTCTTTGAAGTCTTGTTGCTCATGATCATCCTCCTCAAGCTTTCTGTGGTACCGGTCCACCAAGAGGACGCGGAATGGTCAGGCGGTTGATCAATGGTGTTGCTGCATTCATCAGCAATACCGCAAACATGGCACCTTCAGGATAACTGCTGAAAAGGCGCAGTACCATCACCAGCACTCCACACCCCAGACCAAAGATCCATTTACCTTTTGAGGTTAATGGGCTGGTCACCGGATCAGTAGCAATGAAAAATGCCAGCAGCAGCACCGCACCACTGCACAGATGATGAATGGGCGACATGCTGGTCTCCCTATGCATCAGCCAGGGTACAAAGGCACAAACAGTCACGCCAATAAATGTACCAACAGGAATCTCCCAGCTGGCAGTCTTGCGCAAACAGAGGTAAATCCCCCCAAGCAAAAGGGCAAGAGCGCTGATTTCACCCAGCGATCCATTTACCGTCCCCAGAAAGATCGGCATGATCTCAGGAACTGCTCCAGTTTCCTTGAACGCAGTCAACGGTGTTGCCTGTGTCATCGCATCAACTGCAGTTGCAGCACCAGATTCAGTGGCAGTAATTGCCTTCTGGTATGCGGCACCACCGAGCTTGGCTGCGAAACTAAGCATGATGAATGCTCGTCCAACCATGGCTGGGTTGAAGATATTGAATCCTATACCACCGAAGCAGACTTTGCCTAATCCGATAGCAACCAAGGCACCCAAAATACATATAAACCAGGGCGTATTCCATGGCAGACTCATACCAAGGATAATTCCCGTCACTACCGCGGAGCAATCATTAATGGTCACTTTGCGGCCACGCATTTTGACAAACAGAATCTCCCCTGCCAGACAAGTCACGGTACAGAGCCCGATGACCAACACAGCATAAAAGCGAAACATGTAAACAGACATAATCAAAGCCGGAGCAAGTCCGATCAACACATCGATCATCATTCGACGGGTCGTAAAGCTCTGATCACTTACATGAGGCGAAGGCGCGACATGCCAGTTGGCTTGTACCGCAGCTTCCCCTGTAGAACTCCCCTCTGACATCACTCATTTCCTCGCGTGAATTTTACCAACTCGAATCAACTGCACCAGCGGAATGTTCGCAGGGCAGATGTAAGCACAACAACCACATTCCATGCAGGCCATGATGTGGTAGCGTTTCGCAAGATCGACATTTTCGTAGCGGGATGCCATCGCCAGACGCGTTGGCACCAGGTTCAATGGGCAAACATCCACACAACGCCCACATCGCACACAGGTCGTCTCCTCTGCACATGCCACATCCGCTTCTGTCAGCACGGTAACGCCACTGGTACCCTTCGTGACCGGTACCGATAAATCCCCGATGGTGAAACCCATCATTGGGCCACCTGAAATCACGCGAGCCGCGTTGCTGCGCATCCCTCCACAGAAGTCGATCAATTCCTGATAAAAGGTCCCTATTGGCACCAGCAGGTTCTTTGGCTGGATAATGCCATTACCACTTATCGTAATCACGCGATGTGTTACTGGCTTCTCCCGCAATACAGCCCGTGCAAGTGAGGCACAGGTCCCCACATTCATCACAACGATGCCCACATCCAATGGCAAGCCGCCAGTAGGCACTTCTTTACCAGTCACAGCTTTAATCAGCTGCTTTTCGCCACCTTGCGGGTATTTGGTTTTCAGAACCTGAACTTTAACATTTGTGCCTTTTGCAGCTTCACGCAGGCTTGTAATCGCTTTCGGTTTATTATCTTCCACACAGATCCGCACTTCAGTGGCTCCGGTAGCGCGCTGGGCCAGCAATGCACCAGCCACAATCGGCATCGGGGCTTCAATCATGACCCGATAGTCTGCGGTCAGATAAGGCTCACACTCTGCGCCATTGATCAGCAGCATATTGATGGTTTTGCCTTCCTGACGACGCAATTTGACATGCGTCGGGAACGCAGCACCACCCAAACCGACCAAACCGCACCTAAGAGCGGCTTCTGCAATCGCCTGAGGTTCATGCGTCTCAATCTCCCCAAGTGGCCATTCACCACCCAGCACATCATCATACAACGCTTGTCCAGAAAATGGTTGCTCATCAGCGGCTGTTACAGGTATGGACGGCACATGCCGAGCATTGGGCAGAGTTGCGACACTCTCACGACCAACTTTTCCCGCAATACTTGCATGAATCGGAGCTGAAACAAAGCCGCCGGCCGTACCAATTTCCTGACCGACTTCAACCTCAGAGCGTGCCTTCACAGCCATTGTACATGGCGCGCCAAGATGCTGCTGCAACGGAATAGACACACCCTTTGGGGCCGGCAACACTTCGATTGCCGCCTCCATCGCCAGTTCCTTGCAGTCACCAGGGTGGATCCCCCTGGCAAACGTGCCTGTGGCTTCCGCGGAACTCGTCATGGTGATTCGTTCTTTCAGTTAGTGCTACTGCATCTCTTCCCCAGTAGTCCGGCCAGCAGTAGTCCCAAAGCCAAACCACCAAATCCTCCACCAAATTGCACGATGCCATTCGAACTGACCAATGCAGCTCCTACCAGACCCAAAACCACCGGCCCAAGAAAAAAAAGCGCCGAAAGTCCCGCAAACAGCCAGCCCTTATACGGACCATTTCCCTCGCTGCTTAGCGGACAGGCAGAGCATGACGAACATGACTCTGACAAGTCTTTTTTGAGATCGCACATTAGAGTAAATCCCAGAGATTTCATCCCTCACTGGGTAAGAATATGATTCAGTCGAGTCAATGCGTCAAGCGCAAAATGTGAATTAAATCACAGCTTCACAGCTAGTCTAAAGGCATTTCATGTGATTGACCGTCTGAAACATCGTTGCACACTTACATACCAGTTACAATCAGCACATCGAAATGACCTTCTGTCCTCCAGTTTCAAAGCTTTTTAAGCTTGGGCCCCAGGCAAATACGAAAACCAACGCTTGGATTTTTGGTATCAGGATGGAGCCAGTACCGTGCTGCACTTCTTGCTTGAATTGCGGCATGCTGCCAACCGCCTCCGCGTTCCACCCGAAGTTGCGTTCCATAAGGAGAACTGACTGGATCTGCTACACTTGAGGCACCTTTATAACTGCGCGGAGAATCATAAACCCATTCAAACACATTACCGTGCATGTCGTAAAACCCCCAAGGATTTGGATCAAATCGCCCAACCTCAATCGTGCGGTTTCTGGATTCACCTTCTTCAGAACCGTACTTATCACCAGTTAGGATATTGGCCTGAGCAACAGTGAGAATTTCACCAAATGGAAACGGCGTTGTCGTACCAGCTCTACACGCATATTCCCATTCTGCTTCAGTCGGCAAACGAAACTCATATCCTTCCGGTACGATCCCCTTGGCAAACTCGGTAAGTTTGGCACAATAAGCCATCGCTTCAATCCATGTAACTGATTCCACTGGTGCATTTTCTCCGCTTGATATAAACGCACTTGGATTCTCACCAATCACGGATTTATACTGAAATTGTGTAACCTCTGTCTGGCCCAACCAAAAGTGCCTGGTGATGGTAACAGTTCTGGCTGGGCTTTCCTCAGGACGACCACCAGGTGTCCCCATCAAAAAAGTTCCAGCTGCCACCGGTTTGAGAACCATTTTCAGATCTGTGATCTGTTTCGTCGCAAGCTTAGGTTGAGGCGGAATTTCCTGATTACTTCTGGCGACTATCCGAAGTACAGTGTCATGTCTGACCTGAATAACCTTCTGCCATTCTCCGATTTGAAGCTTATGATTACCTGGAGCCAAAACAACAGGTCTTTCGCTTCCATAGGCAACCGATCCAACAGCGATATCATCAATCAGCAATTGACCATCTAAGAAGCTGGTAATAATCACATTGGCTTTACTGTCATGCAGCACAGGTCTCTGGGGTTGTGGGTTCGGTCGACGGAAGAAGATGTAGCTACCTCCTTCCTGATGGCCGACATTTTCCAGATTTCCCAGAAGA
>MDTD01154964.1_pt1 | contig 11710 bp, 8 predicted proteins | sample 811221 | NCBI WGS metagenome assembly MDTD01 (sample SAMN05326646, study PRJNA326480) | marine metagenome | isolation source: seawater | place: Pacific Ocean: South West | collected 2011
ACCACCAAGCGCGGGAGGCACCGTCGGAGCGGCACAAAGCCTTTCGGAGGATACTGGATCCCTGCCTTCGCAGGGATGACAGGGAGCGTGGTGCCGGCTCCTTCGTGTCCTCAGTCCCCACCGCCACACAGGACGCAATCGCTGGTCAGGGGCACTGCCTCGCCTCCCCAAAGGCGTCACCCCGGACGCAGCGAAGCGGAGATCCGGGGCCCAATCCACGTGTCCTCGCACGAGGGAGACGCTTCGAGGCCCCGCCCTCACCGTGCACGCCGGGGCCTTCCGCCCTTTGCCGGGGTTGCCAATGGGCCCCGGGTCGCGGGCCTTTCGCCCTTGCCCGGGGTGACGTCCGGGAGGGGCGCGACCGGCGGGATGGCGCGCCGAGGTGATGCGATCTTCCTCCACCGTCACCCCGGACGCAAAAAGGGCGCCGCGAGGGCGCCCTTTTCGGTGTCGGGGGTGCGGGTCGGCTCAGACCATGCCGGCCTTGGCGAGCGGCAGGACGCTCGGCAGTTCGCCGGTGGCGGCCAGGATCGCGTTGGCAACCGCCGGGCCAACCGGCGGCGTGCCGGGCTCGCCGGCGCCGGTCGGCGCGGCCGCGGAGGCGATCACCTCGACCTCGACCAGCGGCGCATGTTCCATGCGCATCGGCTGGTAGGTGTCGAAGTTCTCCTGGTCCACGCGTCCGTCGGTGAGCGTGATCTCGCTGAACAGGATCGCGGCGAGACCGTAGCCGATGCCGCCCTCCATCTGCGCCTTCACGTTGTCGGGATTGACCGCGACGCCGCAATCGGCGGCGCACCAGACCTTCTCGACCTTGAAGGTGCCGTCCTCGCGGCGGCTGACCTCGGCGATCTCCGCCACGTAGCTGCCGAACGACTTGTGAACGGCAACGCCCCGGAAGCGGTCGCCCGCCTTCGGCCCGGACCAGTTCGCCATGGCGGCGACCTTCTCCAGCACCGCAAGCTTGCGCGCGTTGTCCGCGTCATGCTCCTCGCTGCCGGTTGCACCGGTGAGATGCCGGCGGCGGAACTCGACGGGATCGACACCGGCCGCACCGGCCAGACGCTCCATGACGCCTTCCACCACATAGGCGGTCTGGGTGTGGCCGACCGAGCGCCACCACAGGACGGGAACCCCCACCTTCGGGGAATGCAGCTCGCCGGTGAAGTTCGCCGCACGGTAGGAGAAGTCCTCGACGCCCTCGATCGAGGTGGCGTCGATGCCGTCCTTGACCATGAACTGCTCGAAGAACGTCCCCGCCATCAGCGACTGCTGGACGATGCGGTGATGCCAGGCGGAAATGTTGCCGTCCGCGTCCACGGCGGCCCGCACCTTGTGGACGCCCATGGGGCGGTAGTAACCGCCGCGCGTGTCGTCCTCGCGGGTGTAGACCAGCTTGATCGGCTGGGACTTGCCCCAGACCTTGGCGATGGAGGCGATCTCCTGGATGTAGCGCGCATCGGCGGTGGCCCGCCGGCCGAAGGATCCGCCACCATAAAGCGTGTGGATCGCAACCGCCTCGGGTTTCAGGCCCAGGATGCCGGCCGCCGTCTGCTGGTCGACCGTCTGGAACTGCGAGGCGAACCAGAGCTCCGCCTTGTCACCCTGCATGTGGATGGTCAGCGCCATCGGCTCCATCATCGCGTGAGCGAGATAGGGGAACTCGAAGGTCGTCTCGACCACCTCGTCCGCCGCCTCGAGGGCCGCCCTGGCGTCGCCGTCGTTGCGGAACACGGGCCCCGAGGTTTCCGCGAGCGAGCGGAACTCCTCAAAGAGCGCATCGGTCGACCGCGTCTCCGCCTCCGCGTCGTCCCACTCGATCTCCAGCAGGCCGCGCGCCTTGATCGCGGGCCATGTGGACGTGGCCAGGACCGCGACGCCATGGTCCGGCACCTCGATCACATCGACGACGCCCTTGACCGCCTTCGCCGCGCCCGCGTCGAAGGACTTCACCTTGCCGCCGAAGCGGTGCGGGCGCTCCAGGACGGCGACCAGCATGTTCTCGCGCTGGACGTCCATCGCATAGGTGCGCGGCGCGCCCACCGTCTTGTTGGGCACGTCGAGGCGCGGGAACGATTTTCCGATGTAGACCCACTGGTCCGGCGACTTGAGGGTCACCGTCCCGGGCACCGGCAGGGCCGCCGCCTTCTCGGCCAGTTCGCCGAACCCGGCGGACTTGCCGGAGGAATGAGACAGCATGCCCTCCTTCACCTCGATCTCGGAGGCCGGGACGCCCCACTCCTTCGCCGCTGCGGCAACGAGCATAGCGCGGGCCGTGGCGCCCGCCTCCCGGTACTGCTGGAAGGAGTTGGCAATCGCGGTGGAGCCGCCCGTGCCCTGCACGCCGAAGGCAAAATTCTTGTACTTGTCCACGTCGGCCGGCGCGAACTCGGCACGCATCTGATCGTGGCGCGCGTCGAGTTCCTCCGCGACAAGCGTGGCAAGGCCGGTCGCGTTGCCCTGGCCCATGTCGAGGTGCTTGTTGAGCACCGTGACCAGCCCGTCGGGCGAAATCCTCACGAAGGGGTTGAACACCTCGCCGCCGGTGGCGGCATCCGCCCCCTGGGCCAGCGCGGTTCCGGGCGCGACGCGCAACCCGATGACGAGACCGCCGGCAGCGGCGGCCGACATGCCGAGGAAGGCACGGCGCGAGGGGCGCGGCGCGGCTCTGGCGGCACTTTCCATGATCTTGAACATGCTCAGCCCTCCATCATCTCGGCCGCCTGGTGAATGGCGGCGCGAATGCGGGGATAGGTGGCACAGCGACAGACATTTCCGCTCATGGCGGCGTCGATGTCCTCGTCGCTGGGCTTCGGGGTTTCCGCGAGAAGCGATGTCGCGGCGAGGATCTGCCCCGACTGGCAATAGCCGCACTGGGGCACGTCGAGCGCCTGCCAGGCCGCCTGCACGGCCTTCGCGGCCTTGCCGGAAACGCCCTCGATGGTGGTGATCGACATTCCTTCCACATCGCCCACCAGCGTCTGGCAGGAGCGGATGGGGAAGCCGTCCATGTGCACGGTGCAGGCGCCGCAGGCGGCGATGCCGCAGCCGTACTTGGTGCCCGTCATCTGGAGTTCGTCCCTGAGAACCCACAGAAGCGGCGTTTCGGGATCGACGTCGAGCGAGCGATCCTCGCCGTTGATTGTGAGATTGACCATGATGTCCCTCCTGGCCGGCCGGTCGCGCGGCGGCGGTCCGCTCCGTCGCGCGGTTTCGCGCACCCGGCGATTGCAACATGGCCTTAGGTGGTGCAGGTTGACGCACACGTCCAATTGATTTTGGGTATCTTGGATCATTGACCCGATGAATATCTCTTCCGTCGACCTCAATCTTCTCGTCGCCTTCGACGCCCTGATGGGCGAGCGGAACGTGACGCGCGCCGCGCGGCGGGTGGGCCTGACCCAGCCGTCCATGTCGAATGCGCTGTCGCGGCTGCGCGCGCTTTTCGACGACGAGTTGTTCGTGCGTTCCGGGCGCGGCATGGAGCCGACGGCACGGGCACAATCGCTGGCGCCGCTGGTGGGCGACGCGCTGCGGCGCATCGAGCAGGCGCTGGCCCCGGCCCTGCCGTTCTCGCCGCTCGACATCGACCGGGTGCTGCGTCTGGCGATGACCGACAATTCCATGGCCGTTCTGCTTGTGGACCTTGTCGAGCAGTTGCGCATGGAGGCGCCCAAGCTCGACATGCATGTGCTGTCCAGCCGCCCGACGGGGATGCTGGCCATGCTCGACGACGGCGAGATCGACCTTGCGGTCGGCGTGGCGAGCGAACTCGAGACCCGGCACCGCTCGCAGCCGCTCTACACGGACCGGCTGGTGGGGGTGGCCCGGCGCGGGCGCTTCGGCCCGGACGGCCCCTCGCTGGAGGCGTTCTGCGCGGCGGAGCACGTTCTCGTCGCGCCGCGCAACGGAACCGGCGGCACGATCGACCGGGCGCTTGCCGCGCGTGGCCTCCAGCGCCGGGTTCTGCTCACGGTGCCACAGTTCGTCTTCGCGCCATACATGGTTGCCAAGGTGGATCTGGTGGCCTGCCTGCCGGCCCGCATCGCGCTTTCCAAGGCGGAACTTCTGGACCTGGAGATCTTCGAACCGCCCGTGGACATGCCCGAGTTCACGGTGTCGCTGATCTGGCACGGGCGCGACGACGAGGACCCGGCCCACCGCTTCCTGCGCGAGACCATCGCCGCCGTCGCGGAACGGGTGACAGCGCTCGGCAACGACCCGCTTCACGACATGTGCCGGCCACGCGGCGGCGAGCGCGGCTTTGCCTGTTTCGCGCAGGCGCAAGCACACCCGAACGACACCGCCTCGACGCCCGGCCCGGTCGCCTCGGAGGAAGATGAGACCCGGACGGGCGATCGCGTCCCGGCGGAATAGGCAATTGTCCGGGATCGCACAGTTTTTTGCGCCGCAAGGTTGTCGGGGCGCGCCGACTGGGGCACTTTTGCCAGACGTCGCGACGCACCGTCCGGCGGCGTGACACCGGCAGGATTTCGGGCGCGATGACGCAGCAGGACGAACAGGAACAGGCCCGGGACGCCGGACAGGGGAACGCGGGCGAGACCGCACCCGCGCCGAAGTCCCGTCCGGGCATGACCCGGCTGCGGACGGTCGGCCTTTCCGCCCTGACGATCGCCGGCGGCGCGCTGATCTCGGAGCCGATCGGCGTGTTCATTTCCTCCTATTACAGCGACGTGAAGGCCGAGCGCGCGGAACGGCAGCTCCAGGAAAACCTCGAGAAGCAGCGCGAGATCGAAGCCGAACGCCGGGCCGCCGAGGCGCGGCGTCTGGCGGAAGAGCGCGCGCGCACCGAAAAGCTCGTCGAGGTGAGCGAGAAGACGGCCCGCATCCTCGAGGAACTCACCCGCAAGCAGCAGGACGCCGGTACGCTCGCGACCGCCCCGCAGCGCCCGGCAACCCCGCCGGCGACACCACCGCCACCGGCGACGCTGCCCGAGATCACGAAACGCGCCGAGCCGGAGCCCCGTCCCGCTCCCCTCGCCCCGGCGGCCGCACCGGACCCGAAAGAGCCGCGACAGGAGCCGGAAGAGCGCGCAAAGACGCCCGAGAAGGCCGAACCCGTCCAGGTGGCACTCGTCCCGCCCCGCCTCGACCTTGCGGGCAAGAACGCGCCGCCTCCAAAATCCGTGCCGCCACGGAGGGCGCCGTCTCAAGCCGCGACGCCCGATCCGGAGTCACGCGGCGCGCCGGGTGCTGCTGCAGCGCGCAGCTTTTCGGTTCTGCCCGGCACGACCTTCCGGCTTTGCGGCCACACGAGTTTCACCGCCGAGCTTTCATCGCTCGGCGTCCTGCTGGTGAACACGGACCGGAGCTTCGAGCACCGGACGGGCTTCCGCCAGTGGGAGAAGCGGGTGCAGGCCGGCAGGCCCGCCGAGGTCTTTCCAGGCTGTACCGCGTCCTTCGAACAACAGGTGCAATATGGCGCCCGCTCCCTTCTGGTGCGGGAGTTTCCGGCCAACGCCGGAGACTGAAACGGCCATCGACGATCATCGAATGCTGGGGGATTGAATGTCGTTCGTGAAATCGCTGCTCGCCGGGCTTGCCGGCCTGGTCCTTTTCGCCGCCACGCCGGTGCTTGCCTGCGAGACCTACAAGGCCCTGTCGGCCACCGAGTTGAAAGAGTTCCGCGACAAGCTCGCCGAGCAGGACGCGGATCCGATCGACCGCCTGTTCGCCTATCAGGAGCTTGCCTGCTCCGACCAGCCGGTGATGCGCGCCTATGCGATCCGCGCCGGCATGGAGAACGCGAAGGACCCGATCCTGCGCCAGCAGATCGCCTTCGACGCGCTGATGGCCCTGCCGCGCGTCGACATCGAACTGTCGGGCGAGAACCTCGGCAAGAACGCAAAGCGGTATGTCGGCAATGAGGGCAACGTCGTCAGCAATACCGTCCGCTATCGCGATCCGGTGAAGGGCTGCCTGTCCTTCAACAGTTCGGACAGCTGCTCGGAAGGCTCCGCCATGACGCTGAAGGGCGACACGCTTCTTGTCAGCGTCTCCAATCTGGTCGGCACGCTGGCGTTGAGCGAGACGGGCGAGTTTCTGGGAACGGTGCGCTATCGCGGCGATCCGATCACGGCCCGCGTCCGCATCTACTGAGGCGACCCCGGTCAGATCAGCCGTCAGTGCGCGCTGGGGGCCATGCCCCGCCTCCCCACAGGCGTCCCCCGGACGTAGCGAAGCGAAGATCCGGGGCCCAATCCACGTGGCCGCATTTGCAATCGGCGTGGTGAAGCGCTGTCCTCGCCGCGTCCCTGCCCGGGCCTTTCCGCTCCCACTGAGGTCGCCAATGGGCCCCGGGTCGCGGGCCTTTGGCCCTTGCCCGGGGTGACGGTGAAGAGAGGGCATCCTCCGGGTGGTCGTCTCAGTTTCTGCAAGGCCGAAGACCGGGACCCAGTATCCGCCATCGGGTGCGAGGGGCAACGCCGGTACGAGACACACCCGTTCGGGGTGACAGGCCCCTGCCTCAGGCGACGTTGCGGCGGCGGCCGGCGATGAGATCGAGCACCGTCCGCGCGGCATCGAGCACGTTGGAGCCGGGGCCGAAGATCGCCGAGACGCCCGCATCCTTGAGCGCCTGGTAGTCCTGGCGCGGAATGACACCGCCACAGACCACGATCACATTGCCCGCGCCACGCTCCTCCAGCGCCTTGATGAGCTGCGGCAGCAGCGTCATGTGGCCCGCGGCGAGCGAGGACACGCCGACCACGTGCACCTTGGCCTCGACGGCGGAATCCGCCGCCTCGTCGGGCGTCTGGAACAGCGGACCGGCAAGCACCTCGAAGCCGACATCGCCGAAGGCGGAGGCGATGACCTTTGCCCCCCGGTCGTGACCGTCCTGACCGAGCTTGGCCACCATGATGCGCGGCTTCTCGCCGAGCGTCGCGGCCAGGTCCGACAGGCGCGAGACCAGCGTCTGGTATTCCGGCTCGTCCTTGTATTCGCCGGAGAAGATGTTGCGCACGACCTTCGGCGTCGCGGCATGGTCGCCGTAGACATCGCGCAGGCAATCGGAAATCTCGCCGACGGTGGCACGTGCCCGCGCCGCCTCGACCGCGCAGCCGAGAATGTTGCCCTCGCCCGTTTCCGCCGCCTTGCGAAGGGCGGCGAGCGCCGTCTCGAGCTGCTCCGGATCGCGGGTGGCGCGGATCCTCTCCAGCCGGCGGATCTGGCTGTCGCGCACGGCCGAATTGTCGATCTGGAGGATGTCCAGGTCGTCCTCGTCCTCGAGCCGGTACTTGTTGACGCCGACGATGACCTCGTCACCCTTGTCGATGGCGGCCTGGCGGCGCGTCGCCGCCTCCTCGATCATGCGCTTGGGCAGCCCCTTGTCGACGGCGGCGGTCATGCCGCCTTCCGCCTCGATGCGCTCGATGATCTCCCAGGCACGGGTGACGAGTTCGTCGGTCAGGCTCTCAACGTAGTAGGAGCCGGCCAGCGGATCGACGACCTTGGTGACGCCGGTCTCGTGCTGGAGGATGAGCTGGGTGTTACGCGCGATGCGGGCGGAGAACTCCGTCGGCAGGGCGATCGCCTCGTCGAAGGAGTTGGTGTGCAGCGACTGGGTGCCGCCAAGGGCGGCCGACATGGCCTCGAAGGCCGTGCGCACGACGTTGTTGTAGGGGTCCTGCTCGGCCAGCGACACGCCCGACGTCTGGCAGTGGGTGCGCAACATGCTGGAGCCCGGCTTCTTGGGCTCGAACTCCTCCATGATCCGCGCCCACAGCAGGCGCGCGGCGCGCAGCTTGGCCGCCTCCATGAAGAAGTTCATGCCGATGCAGAAGAAGAACGACAGACGCCCGGCGAAGGCGTCCACGTCGAGGCCCTTCTTCAGCGCGGCGCGAACGTACTCGCGTCCGTCGGCCAGCGTGAAGGCAAGCTCCTGCACCAGCGTCGCACCGGCCTCCTGCATGTGGTAGCCGGAGATCGAGATGGAGTTGAAGCGCGGCATCTCCTGCGCCGTGTACTCGATGATGTCGGCGATGATCCGCATCGAGGGCTCGGGCGGGTAGATGTAGGTGTTGCGGACCATGAACTCCTTGAGAATGTCGTTCTGGATGGTTCCCGAAAGCTGCGCCCGCGGGACACCCTGCTCCTCGCCGGCGACGATGAAGCTCGCCAGAACGGGGATCACCGCGCCGTTCATGGTCATGGAGACGGAAATGTCCTGAAGCGGGATGCCGTCGAAGAGGATCTTCATGTCCTCGACGCTGTCGATGGCGACACCCGCCTTGCCCACGTCACCCTCGACGCGGGGGTGGTCGCTGTCATAGCCGCGATGGGTGGCGAGATCGAAGGCGACCGAGACACCCTGCTGGCCGGCGGCGAGCGCCTTGCGGTAGAAGGCGTTGGACTCTTCCGCCGTGGAAAAGCCCGCGTACTGGCGGATCGTCCAGGGCCGGCCGGCGTACATGGTCGCGCGCGGACCGCGCAGGAAGGGCGCGAAGCCCGGCAGCGTGCCGAGATGGTCGATGCCGTCGAGATCCTCCGCCGTGTAGAGCGGCTTGACCGGGATGCCCTCCGGCGTGTTCCAGACGAGGGTCTCCGGGTCGCGGCCCTTGAGCTCCTTCGTGGCCAGGTCCATCCAGTCGCGAACGGTCTTCTCAGTCATCTCGGTCTCCCTTTCGCGTGCCCGCATCGGGTCCCGCCATCACACCCTTGCCCCGACGGGCCGGTCCGTCATTGCGCCATGTCATGCCGTCGAGGCTCCCGGATCGCGCCGGCCAGTCGCGCACCACGACCACGCCGGCGGCGAGATAGAGGCCGAGACCCGCGAGCCAGAAGTCCGCCCGCTCGAGACGTCTCTCCAGCACCATGAAGCCAAGCACCGCAACGGGCACCATGCCAAGCGCATAGAGCAGCATGATGCGCCGCAGGTCCACCCGCCCGAACAGCCACCGCATGGCGCCCGCATAGGCCGCAGCCCCCCAAGCCGCCGCGACGGCACCGGTCCACAGCAGGCCCGCGAAGGGCGGGCGACGCAGAACCGGGATGCCAACCACCAGATTCGCCGCCTGGCCCAAGAGCCAATTGTGGCGCAAGGCCGGCTCGAAGGCTGCAAGCGTGTTCAGGAACAGCACCAGAACGACGGCGGCCAGTCCCGCCGCGAGGCACGCCAGAATCGCCAGTTCCCGGCGCGCCCATCGAGGCACTATTCGAATTCCATGATCATCTCGTCGACGGCGAGACTGTCGCCGGGCTTGGCGACAATGGCCTTGACCACGCCCTTGCGCTCGGCCTTGAGCACGTTCTCCATCTTCATTGCCTCGACGGTGGCGAGCGTCTGGCCCGCCTCGACCGTCTGCCCCTCCTCCACGGCGATGGACACGACAAGACCCGGCATCGGGCAGAGCAGCATCTTCGAGGTGTCGGCGGCGACCTTTTCCGGCATCAGGCGGAAGGCCTCGGCCTGGCGCGGCGTCAGGCAGGCAAGGGACAGATCTCCCCCGCCCCGGCGCAGGCGGAAACCCTTGAGCGTCTGGTCGACCTTCACCGCGCGCACGGTGCCGTCGATCTCCGCCTCCACCAGCCGGTCGCCCGGCGTCCAGCCGTTGAGGCGCACCGCGATCTCCCGCGAGAGCGCATTGCCGCCGTCGGCCTCGCGCGGGGCGACCAGATAGGCCCCCTCGCCCTTTGCGGTGACGGCAACGGGATACTCCTCGCGACCATCAAGGATCGTCCAGGCGGCATCGATCACCCGGCGGTGATTGTCCATGGCGCCCGAAATCCGCGTGGCGCGGGCCTCGCTCACATGGGTGAGCGCGGCCGCCAGGGCGACAAGCTCCTCGAGCTCGGCGGCAGGAAGCGTCACGCCGGCGAAACCGTCGGGATATTCCTCGGCGATGAAGGCGGTGGTGATGTTGCCCGAGCGGAACCGCTCATGACGCATCACGGCGGAGAGGAACGGCAGGTTGTGGCCGATGCCCTCGACCTCGAAACGGTCCAGCGCCTCGCCCATGGCCTCGACGGCGGTGATGCGGTCGGGCGCCCAGGTGCAAAGCTTGGCGATCATCGGGTCATAGAACATCGAGATCTCGCCGCCCTCGAACACGCCCGTGTCGTTGCGCACGATGGTGCCGTCGTCGCTACGCCCCTCCTGCGGCGGACGATAGCGCGTCAGCCGGCCGATCGAGGGCAGGAAATTGCGGTAGGGATCCTCCGCGTAGAGGCGGCTTTCCATCGCCCAGCCGGTGAGCTTCACGTCGGACTGGGCCAGGCTCAGCTTCTCGCCGGCGGCGACGCGGATCATCTGTTCCACCAGGTCGACGCCGGTGACCAGCTCGGTGACGGGATGTTCCACCTGCAGGCGGGTGTTCATCTCCAGGAAGTAGAAGTTGCGCTCCCCGTCGACGATGAACTCGACCGTGCCGGCGGAGGTGTAGCCCACCGCCTTCGCCAGCGCCACGGCCTGCTCGCCCATGGCCTTGCGGGTCGCCTCGTCGAGGAAGGGCGACGGCGCCTCCTCGATGACCTTCTGGTTGCGGCGCTGGATGGAGCACTCGCGCTCGCCGAGGTAGATGGCGTTGCCGTGCGCGTCGGCCAGGACCTGGATCTCGATGTGGCGCGGCTGGGTGACGAACTTCTCGATGAAGATGCGGTCGTCGCCGAAGGAGTTCGCCGCCTCGTTCTTCGACGACTGGAAGCCCTCGCGCACCTCCCCCTCGTTCCAGGCGATGCGCATGCCCTTGCCGCCACCACCGGCGGACGCCTTGATCATCACCGGATAGCCGATCTCGCCGGAGATCTTCACCGCCTCGTCGCCGTCGGCGATCAGGCCCATGTAGCCCGGCACGGTGGAAACGCCGGCCTCGGCCGCGAGCTTCTTGGAGGTGATCTTGTCGCCCATGGCCTCGATGGCCTTCGGCGGCGGGCCGATGAAGGCGACACCGGCCTTCTCAAGCGCCTCGGCGAACTCGGCACGCTCGGACAGGAAGCCGTAGCCCGGATGCACCGCATCGGCACCGGACGCGCGGATCGCCTCCATGATCTTGTCGATCACGATGTAGGACTGGTTCGCCGGCGGCGGGCCGATATGGATCGCCTCGTCCGCCATCTTGACGTGAAGCGCGTCCCGGTCGGCGTCGGAATAGACCGCCACGGTGGCGATGCCCATCTTCTTCGCCGTCTTGATGACCCGGCAGGCGATCTCGCCGCGATTGGCAATGAGGATTTTCTTGATCATAGGCTCGTTCCGGTCCCTCAAGACGTCTTCTTGTTCAATCGGCTTGCGGCAATAACGCAGCCCCTGAAAGCCGCTCGGCGCGGCGCGCGACCTCCCCCTAGAGAGGGATGTTGTCGTGCTTCTTCCAGGGGTTCGAAAGCTGCTTGTTGCGCAGGGTCGCGAAGGCCCGCGCCACGCGCCGCCGGGTCGAATGCGGGCGGATGACGTCGTCGATGAAGCCCTTCTCGGCGGCGACGAAGGGATTGGCGAAACGGTCCTCGTATTCCTTCGTGCGCGCGGCGATCTTCTCCGGATCGCCAAGCTCAGAGCGGTAGAGGATCTCGGTTGCGCCCTTGGCGCCCATCACCGCGATCTCCGCCGACGGCCAGGCATAGTTGATGTCGCCGCGAATGTGCTTGGAGGCCATGACGTCATAGGCGCCGCCATAGGCCTTGCGCGTGATCACGGTCACCTTGGGCACCGTCGCCTCGCCATAGGCGAAGAGCAGCTTGGCGCCGTGCTTGATGA
>MDTD01184460.1_pt1 | contig 11710 bp, 13 predicted proteins | sample 811221 | NCBI WGS metagenome assembly MDTD01 (sample SAMN05326646, study PRJNA326480) | marine metagenome | isolation source: seawater | place: Pacific Ocean: South West | collected 2011
AAAAGATTATTTTCAGATTCAAAGGAAAATAAGTCTAATTTATTTTTGTACACAGGTACTCCTATTAAAAATAAAATTTTAGTTAATGAAAATTTAAAAAAAATTAATATTTAATTATTTGTACCAACCTGAATATTTTATATAATTTTTTGCGATTTTGACAATTTCATTTTTTTTCAATTCCTCGGATATATCTTTAATTTTTCTCGCAGGAATTCCAGCATAAATAGAATTAGGCTCAGTTTTTGTTTTTTGAATTACGACACTTCCAGCAGCTATTATTGAATTACTGTTAATTATTGAATCATCCATAATAACACTTCCCATTCCAATTAATACATTACTTTTTAATTTACACCCATGAATAATCGCATTATGACCAATTGAAACATTATTCTCAATTTTAGTTGATGATTTTTGATATGTTCCATGAACTACAGCACCATCTTGAATATTAACATTATTTCCTATCCTAATTTTATTTACATCACCTCTAATCACTGCATTGAACCAAACAGAACAATTATATCCAAAAACAACATCCCCTATAATTGACGAATTTTCAGCAAAAAAACAATTTTCTCCCCACTTTGGTTTAAAACCTCTAATTGTTTTAATTAACATTATATATAAATTTTTAATTTTGTAAATATTATGAAAAGATACAAAGTAAAATACAAAATTGATCAAAATGATAAATTAGCAATTTTTAACCTAGGTGATGAATTAAAAATCGATAAAACAATAAAATTTGAATCAATTGAGGACGCAAATAATTTTCCCTTAGTTCAAAAATTGTTTTATTTACCATTTGTCAAAAGTGTTGAATTATCAAATCTTGTTATTAAATTAGAGCGTTTTGATATCTTAAAGTGGGATGACGTGATAGAGGAAGTTGGAGTTGAAATTGAAAATTACTTAAACAGTGAGGATTTTGATATTAACTTAAAAAAACAGACTATTAAATCAATTACAATCTATGCAGAAAGTACACCAAATCCAAATGTAATGAAATTTGTATGCAATAAAATTTTAACAAAAAAAATTTATGATTTTAAAGAAAATAGATTAACTAAAATTGATTTAATTGATAGTCTCATTAAATTAAGTTTTATTAAAGAAATTTTTATAAATGAAAATTATATATCAATAACTAAACTAGAAGATTCTGAATGGAATGAAAAAGTACTAGAAATAAAGGATTTAATTAAGTCATATCTTAATACTAAGTTAGACGATTTTAAAAATCAATTAATAAAATTTAATATTGATAAAAAGGATAAAAATCTTAAATCTACTGATGATGCTTCGAAAAAAATTATCCAAATTTTAGATGAATACGTAAAACCTGCTGTCGCATCAGATGGGGGTAATATTCTTTTTGATTCGTATAATAAAAAAAGTAAAGTTGTTAACGTAATATTACAAGGTGCCTGTAGTGGGTGCCCTTCATCAACAATAACACTTAAAAATGGAATTGAAAATATTTTGAAAGAAATGCTTCCTGGCGTTGTCGAAAACGTTATTGCAGTTAATGAATAACTATTTTTTTTTACTCAGATGAAAATTTTTCATATAATTAGGTTCAAAATAAATTAAATTTTCAAAATCTTTATTTATAAACTTTTTTTCAGACAACAAAACCATATTTTTTGAGGAAGGTAGTGATTCACAGTCAGGGTAATTAATTTTTTTATTTTTTATAATTTTTTTGCAAATATCAATTCCCAAACCAATAATATTTAGATTATATTCTCCATAAAATTTTAAAAATGAATTTGAATTCAAAAATTCAACTGAGGTTTCCTTAATAATTTGTAATTGGTTATTATAAACTATATAATAAAATTCATCTTCCCTTGCATGAACCAATGATACAATATTTCCTTTTACATCTAATCTTAGTCCAGCTGCAATGATTTCAAGTGTATTTATTGAAATTAACGGAATATCTAATGCGTAGCATAGACCTTTTGCAGACGATAAGCCAACTCTTAAGCCAGTGTAAGAACCCGGACCCTTGCTAATTGCTATAGCATCAAAATAATTTATATTTAATTTATTTTTTTTAATTAAATCTAATATATTTTGATGGATAGTATCACTTTGTTTATATTTAGGGTCGTTGTTTTCAATAAAATCAATTAACTTTCCGTTTTCAGAGACTGAAATTGAGCTGTTTGTTGACGAAGACTCTATATTCAAAATAAGTCCCATTTTATATAGTGATTTTTAAACCAAAATAAAATTCAAGAACTTTTAATTTAAAAATATAATCAAATTTAGCTCTAATTTGATCAGATAAAGATGAATCATACCTTTGTTTTATTTGTGCATAGTCAAAAGAGTTAATAGTGCCAGATTCAAACTTTTTTTGGGCATTTTGAAAAGCATCTTTTCTCGCTGAAACAGTTTTTTTTGAAGCTTTATACAATTTGTATGATGCCTTTGTATCATTATAAGCTTGATAGATAGTGTTTTCAAGATCGAGCTTAATTTGCTCATGTTGGTTTTGGAATGATTCCAATTGAATATTACTTTTCTTGATATTATTTGTTACAACTAATCTATTAAAGATTGGTATGCTAAGTTGCAAACCAAAATTATGACCATCATTAAGTTTGAACTGATCAATTACAGACATTGGCCCAACTACATTTCTTTTTTCAATGGTAGATATGACTGGCTCAGAATTTGATGCTAGCTTTCCAATTGGAACAGTTTCAAATTCTCCTGACGGGATAAGTCTGTCACTGTAGGAAATTCTTGAACTGTAACTGTAAAAAGCAGTCAAAGACGGTTGAAGTCTAGACTTGGATAAAAGAAGATCAGTTTCAGCAATCTCTAAATTGGCAACAGATAATTTTACTTCATTTCGCTCTGTAAGAGCCTTGGCATATATACTTTTTGGAGTTTCATTAAATATTTCGGTAAAAGGTAAATCTAAATCTTCATCAGCCGTATCAAAATTTTCGTAGTCAGTTAATCTCAAAAGTTGAGCTAGATTAATTTTTACCAATCTAAGAGTATTTTCTGCCTGTACTAAATTTTGTTCCTGATTCGCAACAGATGCCTCAATATCAATTAAATCTCCCTTTACTATCAAACCAGCACTCAAGAGTAGTTTGGCTCTCTCTAGCTCTTTTTGAGAAATATATAATTGCTCTTTACTAACTTTAAAAATCTCCTTATTAAACATAACTTGTAAGTAGGAATTAGCAACTAGTAATCCAATATCATCTTTTATTTTTTCAATATTATACTGTTGGGCTATTACAGACAAATTAGCTCTATGCAACCTTCGAATATTTTCAAAACCTTTAAAAATATCAACATTAAAATTCACATTCAAAGAGGAAAATTGAGTAGTTATATTTTCAAATATACCTGTAGTTATATTTTGGTTAAGACCATAATTCCAAGCATGGTTAACTGACGCGTTTAAATTAGGAAAAAAATTGGCTTTTGCAGAACTTAAGTCGATGTCCGAATTTTTTAATTGCAATTCACTCTGCATTATAGATATATTTTTTTGGTATGCAAGCTGAACACATTCCTCAAGATTTAATACTAATTTTTGAGAATTAATTATATTTAAACTAAGGGTAAAAAAAAGGAGAAAATATTTTATAAAACTATTCATTATCTAACTATCAATTTTTTCCAAATCCACGTTTCTCCTCATAAGGTTCTGTTATATTCCAAATTTTAATTTTATCATTTTCAATTATTCCACTCAATATCTCAACATTAATTCCATCAGAAATTCCAGTGAGAATATCTTTCCTCTCAAATTTTTGGTCTGAGATTTGAATTTCTACATAAGATTGACCAGTTTTTCTATCATATTGAACAACAGATTCAGAAATGGACAAAACGCTATCTTTTTTTTCTAAAATCATAGATGCATTAGCACTGTAGCCAGCTCTTACAACTTCCAAGCTATCCAAATAAACAACTCCCTCAATTTTAAATTTTACAGCACCACTTTCTTCATTCCCTTTAGGGGCTATAAATCTTAAATTGGCGTTAAATTTTTGATTCTGAACTGCACCTAAATTTATATCAAGCGGCATACCATTTTTAAGCTTCCCAACCTCTGATTCGTCAACTTTTCCCTCAAAAATCATTTTTTTTAAATCTGCAATTATTGCTATTGTTGTTCCTGGGTTGAAATTATTACTTTCAGTTACTTGTTGTCCTAATTTTACTGGTATTTCCAGAACTGTACCATCAATGGTTGATCTAATATTGGTGTTTGCAATTGAAGATCCTCCAACTGAGCCAAGTTTTATTATTTGAAGATCTGCATAAGCATTTGTAACCTCTTGTTTAGATTGATTATAATTCAATTCAACTGTTTCAAACTCTCTTTTGGTTATTACATTATCTTTATATAAAGATTTATTTCTATTAAATTCAATTTGTGCATTTTCTAAATTTATTTTTGCCCTTTCTAATCTTCCTTTTGAGCTATTTAAAGCTTGTTCATTTGGAACAACTTTAATTTTAGCAATCAGGTCTCCGTTTTTAATCAAATCTCCCTCTTCAACATAAAGTTGGTCAACTATACCTGAAATCTGAGGCTTTATTTCAATTTCATCTTCTGGAATAACCTTTCCAGTTGCAACGGTTTTTTTAATTATATTTCTAAATTCTGGTAATTCAGTTTTATAAGAATTTTTGGACTTATTATTTGTTTTAATAAAATATGCTGAGGCAAATAGTATCCCTGCAACTCCAATAAAAATAATAATGTAACGAATAATTTTCATTTTAATTTAATTATTTAAAGTTATTCCTCTCTTAATGCATCAATTGGTTTTATACTTACAGCTCTTTGAGCAGGAATTAAACCAATAATTGTTCCCAAAGCTACCATTAAAAATAATGCTAAAGAAATAAATTTTATTGGAACTGTTGGGTTTGTATATGGAAAATCACTCAAATCTAATGTATAATAATTAATCAAAGCTAAAACAAATGAAGCTAAAACAATTCCAATAATACCAGAGGAAATGGTTAAAAAAACACTTTCTAAAAGGATTTGACCTCTTATTTCGTTTGGAGTGGCTCCTAGTGCCCTTCTAACACCTAATTCTTTTGTTCTTTCCTTGACTGATATTAATAATATATTTCCTATTCCAATAACCCCAGCAAGAATTGTTGCTATTCCAACAACCATTGACAAAAAAGTCATTCCTTTGGCAAAACCAAAAATTTTATTAAAGATTTCTCCAAGATTAAATGATCCAAATGCCCTTTTATCATTTGGATGTACTCTGTGAATTCTTTTAAGTGTAGATTTTATCTTTTTTTCAACTTCGATAACATCTGCATTTTCATAAGCAGCAATATTAAACCAATCAACTTTGTTTCCAGTATTATATAAATTTTGATATGTCGAAAAAGGAATAAAAACATCTGAATCAGAATCAAAAGGACTTCCTTGTCTAAATACAGAAACACCAATAACTTTAAAATATACATTATCTATTCTTACGTATTGACCAATTGGATTTTCCTCAGGGTCGAATAATTCGGTTAGAGTTCTTTCTCCTATTACACAAACTTTTCTGTTATTTTTTATATCAGATTCATTTATAAATCTTCCTCCGTCATAAATCTCTTTTGTTGCAATTTTTATAAAATCGGGATAATCGCCATAAATTGCATAATTACCTGAATTATCTCCTCTAACGATATTAGCAGGACTGCCACCACTAAATGTTCCTCTTGCATTTCTGGGGACGATATATTTAATTTCAGGAATTCTTTTTTTTAAAATTTCAACATCATTAAGCTTTAATCGAGGAAACCTTCCAATTTTAAAACCATCATAAGGAATACTTGTAGATTCAGCCCAAACAAAGAGAGAATTTATTGCGACATTACTAAACTGTCTTTCAAATCCATTATCAAGCCCTTTTGCTGCTCCTGATAGAACAACATATATAAAAATTCCCCATAATACTCCTACAACAGTAATTATTGTCCTAATTTTATTTTTTTTTATTGACCCGAAAATCTCTTGCCAAATTTCTAAATCAAAAAGCATTTTAAAACTATTCATCTCTCAATGCAACTATAGGTTTAATTTTAGAGGCCCTTTTAGCTGGAATATAACCCGCAATTGCACCAAAAATAATTAAAATAATTGTGGCAAAAATAGCAGTTGAAACATTTATAAAGGGATCTTTAATAAAATAATTCTCAGCTAAAGTTGAACCTAAACTATTTAACAAAATAATCCCAGCAAACATTCCAAAATAACCAAAAATTGTAGTGATAAAAATTGATTCAATCAATATAGTACCTATTACAGAATTTGGAGTTGCACCAAGGGCCTTTCTAATTCCTAACTCTTTAGTTCTTTCCTTAACAACAAAAACCATTATATTCGAAATTCCAATTACACCAGCTATTAATGTTCCAATACCAACAAATGTTATTATATATTGCAGTACGGTGGAAAAATCTTGATTCTGCTTTAGCTCTTTTGAAACATTTCTAATAAAAATTCCTTTTGTATCGGTTGGGTCGATATATTTTTTCTCTTTAAGAAAAATTTTTAACTTATTTTCAAATCCAATTCCTCCAATATATCCAAGTTCTCTTTTGTAAGAAACTCTTATTTGGTCAATATAGTTATTGTTCTTTTCAATAAGTTGTCTAGTTGTATATGGAATTACAACAACTCTTTCCTCATTATCACCTCCTAAATCTTTAAATACTCCTATTACTTTGAATACACTTGAATCAATATTTATAAATTTTCCAATAGGGTTTTCATTAGGTTTAAATAAATCTTGAACAACTAATCTACCAATAACAGCATATTTTTCTTTATTTTTTACATCCTTAGAATTAATATATCTTCCACTTGTTACAATATTTTTTTCAAAAAACTGTTCTGATGGAGATACACCTTTTGTTCGATAATAATTAGATTCAAGTTTATATGTTACTTGAGCGTATCTTGTAATCCTAGGAGAAATATTTTCAAGAAAAAAAGTAAAATTCTCCTTTATACCTGAAAGGTCACTGTTCTCAAATCTGATTTGTCTTTTTGATTTAAATCCCATAAAAGGCATGGACGTTTTGCCTGGAAAAATTGTAAGCACATTTGTTGCATCATCCAAAAAAAATTCTTTGAACTGATTTTTTAATCCATTACCAAATCCAAATAAAACTACGAAAATAAAAATTCCTAATGCGACTGTAAATCCTGACAAAAAAGTTCTTAATTTATTTTTGGAAATGGTTTCAAAAATTTCAACCCAGGTGTCTCTTGAAAACATACTATAATAATTTTTGTTTTATATACTTATCTTCAATTATAAGTCCATCTTTTAATTTTACAACTCTTTTACACATCTTAGCTATCTCTTCCTCGTGGGTTACAACTAGTATAGTTTTTCCCTCATTATTAATTTTTTGAATTATTGACATAACCTCACTTGATGTTTTTGAATCGAGAGCCCCAGTTGGTTCGTCAGCAAGTAAAACTTTTGGATTTGAGACTAATGCTCTTGCTATTGCAACCCTCTGTTTTTGTCCACCGGATAATTCACTTGGTAAATGTTTGGACCAGTTTGATAAACCAACCTTATCAAGAAAGTTCAGTGCCTCAGACTGTCTTTTTTTTCTTGCTATACCTCGGTAATATAATGGTAACGCAACATTTTCAACTGCATTTTTATAATTAATTAAATTAAAGGATTGAAAAACAAATCCCAAAAACTCATTTCTATATTTAGCTGCTTTAGTTTCATCTAAATTCTTAATTTCTATTTTATCTAAAAAATAAGATCCTTTGTCAGCTGAATCAAGCATTCCAAGTATATTAAGTAGTGTTGATTTTCCAGATCCAGATGACCCCATTATTGCAACAAGTTCGCCCTCATTTACTTTAAAATCAATTCCTTTTAAGACATGAAGGTAATTAGAGCCCATTTTGTATGACTTATGAAGACTCTTTAGCTCTAACATAAACTAAATTTAAATCGTATTTATTCATAAAATAATCTTATAAAAATTATGTGTAAAATTAAATAATAACAACTAAAGATTAAAACGTTAATGAAAAATTAAATAAATTTTAAATAATTAGAATCGAAAATTAAGCTAATAAATTGAAACAATTATTTTCTTAGTTGTCTGTAAACAAAAAAACCAACAAGACCAACTAAAATATATGGTATTGTCATTAAATACACTATTCCATCATTAATACCTTTTGCAGTCTCTATAGCATCTTCAGATTCCAAAACTGCTCTGCACATTGAGCATTGCGAATAAACCTCGTTAAAATTTAATAATAAAAAAAATATAAATAAAAGTTTTTTCATAATTCAATAATAAGGTGAAATCATAACATATATTATTACACCAGTTATAGTTATGTATAGCCAAATTGGAAAAGTAATTCTGGCTATTCTCTTGTGGTTTTGAAATTGCTTTGATAATGCCCTGGCATAAGAAATTAATACCAGAGGAATAATTCCAATTGATAACAAAATATGAGAAATTAAAATGAAGTAATAAATATATTTAATTGAACCTTCACCTCCAAAGGGAGTTGGATCAGATGTTAAATGATAAGCAACATACATCACTAAAAAAACAACAGATAATAATATTGCAATTTTCATTAAATTTTGATGTAAATATATTTTTTTATTTTTAATAGCCCACAAAGCAAATAAAAGTACTATTGCAGTGAATCCATTTATCGTTGCATAAATAGGTGGTAAAAAAAGCAACTCATCGACATTTTCTAGTCTTATTCTAAAAAGAATTGCAACAATAACAGGTATGAGAATTGAAACAGCAATTATAAGTTTTTTGTGCTTCAATTTTTCTTTTCTTTTTTCAATATTTTGCATTTAATTTTCTTTTAATAGTAATTTAATATCTTCTTGTAACATTTCAGTACCTTGAATTGGAGCATTTATATTATCAACACCACTGTAATATATGATTGGATTTCCAAACTTATCGTCTCTGGATCTAATAAAGCCTTTTTTATCAATTAAGGCAAAATAACCTTGGTGTTCAAAACCGCCAGCAATATTGGGATTGACTTGAGCTAATAAATTAAACCCGTCATTAGCCAAATTATAAATTTTATCTTGTTTACCAGTTAAAAAATTCCATTTATCTGAATTTTCAACAAAATTTTCAGAGTACTTTTTTAGAACATGGGGGGTGTCATTTTGAGGATCAACAGTTATGGAAACGATATTGAAATCATCTTCATTAGAAAAATAATTATGTAAGTATTTTAAATTACTATTCATTATTGGACAAATTGTTGGGCATTTAGTAAAAAAAAATTCAACCAAAAAAACTTTTCCAAGAAAGTCAATATTTGAAATATATAGGCTATCCTGATTTAAAAAAATAAATTCAGGAACTTTTCTTTTTTGTTTGTTTATCTCAATAAATGATAATGGCTTTTCATTTAAATTAACAGTTCTAATATTCGTTACAACTTGATCTTTTTTTAATCTTTCAAAAATCCTTGGTATGAAAATTAATGAAAAAATAATAATAATTATTATTAAACCAATATAAGATCTCTTATTAATCATCAATAAATTTTAATTTTTAAAAACATTATTTTTTTTTAGAGCCAGTCTATATTCAGCCAAAATAACTTTAACATCGTCCACCATCTTATTGTTAATCTCGGCAACAGATGAAGAATTATATCCAAATAATGTGCCAATATCGTCATCATCATCTCTTCCCCTTAAATTTTTCAACTTATCAATTATAAAAACTGTTGAGATTGACATTGAGTCAGATAAATTGAGATCAGTTTTAAGTGTTTTAAAAAGCTGATATGTTTCCTTTTTATTAGCTATTAAAAATCTCCAATTTGATAAATCTGAACCTAACCCAACAGCAAGCTCTTTTTTAAAATCATTAATTATATCAATCTCAGAACTATCTATAACAAAAACAAACTGAAAATCTTTAAATTCATAAAATCTCTTATAAATTTTTTGATTTAAATTGAAACCATCAACTTTCTTATTAATAACATCAGATCCCCAAAATCCTAAAACTGTAATTTTATTTTCAAACTCAATTTTACTTCCTGATAAAGAGGAAAAATCTGACAGATTACTAATACTATTTGTTAAAATAGGAAGTTTTGCAAAATTGTTTACTCCGGATGCGAAAAATAAGTAAACAAATATTGGGAAAAAAAATAAAACACTTAAAACAAAATACTTATTAAAATTCTTTTTCATTTAAAATTACTAGAAATCCCAACTTACAATCCCGTCTTTCATAATATCAAAGATGTAATCTGCCTCAAGTAAAATAATGAAAGCTAAATATGGGATTAAAAAAACTAGTGGCAGAACAATCGAGTTTTTTAAGGAACTTTTTTCATCTCTGATATGCATAAAGTCCCAGGCAATGTAATAGGCTTTGATAATTGTTAAAATTAGAAATATCCAATTTAATAATTTCATCCTTAGAAAAGGTTTTAATAAAAACTCTGGTTTTATAATGCCTAAAACTACTTCAACAGTTGTAACTATGGACAGAAAAATCAAAACTCCCCATATCTTTTGGACATTAGATTTAAATTTTAAAAGACCTTTGAAAATTGCTAATTTTTGATCGTCATGCCCCATGCTATACTAAATAAAAAAATGTAAAAACAAATACCCAAACTAAATCTACAAAATGCCAATAAAGTCCAACTTTTTCAACCATTTCATAATGTCCTCTTTTTTCATAAGTTCCAATTACAACATTGAAAAAAATTATAATATTTATTACAACACCCGAAAAAACATGAAATCCGTGGAAACCTGTTATAAAAAAGAAGAAATCAGCAAATAATCTGTGACCATATTCATTATGAATAAGATTTGCTCCTTCAACAACTCCTATGCCATCCTGAATTTTAGATAATGATTCTGTCCTATTTAAAATAACTTTTTTACCCATAGAATCAAGTCTTTGAACTCGAACCAATAAATTATTATTCAATTTGAAACCTTCTTTGACCTCATCTAAGCTATATGAGGGGAGATAACTTTCAGTTTCATACCAAACACCTACACCTGAGTTATGATTTAATCTATCAGATTCAAGTTTGACTGAAAAATCTTTTATTGAAGCTCTTTTTCCAGTATCAGAATTTACAAATTGCAGAATTTGTCCTCCTCTTGTCTCAATAGCACCGTAATCTCCCTTAATGAAAGTATTCCATTCCCAGGCCTGCGAGCCAACAAATATAGCTCCAAAAATAATTGTCAAGAACATATACAAAATAACTTTATTTTTTTGCATTTTATGTCCTGCATCAACAGCAAGAACCATTGTCACAGAGGAAACAATCAAGATAAAAGTCATAAATGCAACATAATACATTGGGGCTTCGACTCCGTGAAGAAAAGGGAAATGAGTAAAAACTTCGTCAGCGATAGGCCAAGAATCAATATATTTAAATCTGACAAATCCGTATGAAACTAAGAAACCTGAAAAAGTTAAGGCGTCAGATATTATAAAAAACCACATCATTAACTTACCATAACTAGCCTTCATAGCGTCATTACCGTGTTCTGAAAAATCTGAGTATTTTATGTTTTTTATAGTTGCGGTTTCTGCTGACAATTCTTTTTTTTTACAAATTTAATTTTTTTAGTTGATTGCTACAACAAAAACATACAAATATATC
>MDTD01194604.1_pt1 | contig 11710 bp, 20 predicted proteins | sample 811221 | NCBI WGS metagenome assembly MDTD01 (sample SAMN05326646, study PRJNA326480) | marine metagenome | isolation source: seawater | place: Pacific Ocean: South West | collected 2011
TGGAGGCGTGGACCGGAGTCGAACCGGTCTAAATGGTTTTGCAGATCGTTATCATAGGCTCAACCCATACATTTTGAGCTTAAACAGAAAAATAATAACGTGGTTCAGCGACAAATTTGTGGGGAATTTTTATGGGATGCGCAAACTTGGATATTGTGAAAGATTTGCATATTTTTCACCATGATAATATCCGTCAGTTACATCTATTTCAGTATGCCCTACAACGGCTTGGATTTGTTTAATATCAATTCCGGCCTGTATTGCATTAGTCACAAAGGTATGGCGCAGGGAATGAAATCCATAACCATCGCGAGCTTTTTGTTTTATGTCTAACACGGTTAATATATTAGTAAATTCAGTTGTGAATCCACCCTGATCTTTTTTGTATTTTCTTACCGCGTCCGGAAATATATACTTTCTATTACCTTTTTGTTCTGGCAAAACCGCTTGGAGATCAGGGTGAATTGGTACTCTTACACGCCTTCCTGTTCGATCAGTCTTTCGTGGCGGAAGGTCAAAATAATAATCCTCAGATATTTGAGAATATTCTAAATGAACAATATCAGTTAAACGAAACCCAGTATAGTAGCAGATTAATGTAGCTGAGTACCAGAAATCAAGATTATTAGCCTTTGTATGATTTAACACGGCCTCAACCTGGTCAAGCGTCAGGGCATGCTTCCGCTTACTATTTGGTTTACGGCGTAAGCTGGACGTCCATGGATTTGGTAATTCAGGAGAAGCTTTCCATACACTGGACAAATCAGATATATAATTATTTGATGTTTGGGATGCCCCAGTGTTAATATGTTTTAAAAATGTCATACAATCACGGGTTGAAAAACTTCTCATATCGCGGTCACCAGCCCATTTTTCAAAGCGATTAAATCTAATTGACTTTGTTTTTAAGGTTGACGGCTTTAATCCATGAGAACTTTTATTATATCGCTTCCAAAGCTCTGACGCCATAAGTGGGGGTACCGGAATCATGTCGTTTATGATGCGCTGTGCCTCCATCTGGGCCATACGCTCTATTTGTGCAAGCGGTGTTTCAAGTTCCATTTCTTCAATTTCATTAAGCGCCAGGGATTTTGCAAGATCAAGCAAAGCGATGGTCAACTGCTTAGTCGCGCGTTCACGCTTAAATGCAGACATAATCAGATTATGCTTCTTCTGTGCATCCCGCTTATTGGTTGCATCAAGAGAAATCCATGTCTCTTTCCGTTCTGGAGAGATATAGACTGAATAATATTTATTTCCGCGTTTTTTTACTGGCATAACAACAAAATACTTTTTCCGGTTGACATTTCTAGCTCTTATATAACCATCAACAATCAGGATAATATCATGACTGAAGAAAAAACAATTTTAAGCGACGAACAAAAACAGGCTTTAATAAAAAAATTCGTCGAAGACAAAAAATCTTATCATAGCCGAGTTAACGAGAAATTAAACCGGCTAGCCTTGCCGATCATCCAGGAAGCCACCTTGGTCAATGACGAAGGCGAAGCTGTCCTTGATACAGAATATTTTGTTGTTCTTATGCAAAATATTTTGGCAATGACGATTAATTACTCTTCTGTTGAAATCATTGTCAAGAAAACAGAAATTGATTAAGCCTTAATAAACCTAGGTACTTCAACTTTTTTTGATCCTCTTTGGTCTTTTGCTTTTATTTCCTCAAAATGAGAGCAAAGGACATCAAATTTTTGTTCCACGCTAAGCTTCCAATCGTCTTTACCAACCACGTAAATACCTGGCATTCCCTTTGTTTCTCTTTCAACCATTTCAACAGCCAATTTATAAAGCTCAAATTTTTGTTCTTTACTTACAGACATCTTTCAATTCCTTTTTTTATATGTTAAGGGTTTTGGTTTAGGTAATATTTCTTCTTCTGACTCTTGATCTCTTTCAGGATAATAATTTAAAGCTTTGCAAAGATTATCAACAAAACGTTTCGAACGTTCCGAAGTGGTCAAATAACGTATTTGTTCGCACATTTTTCCATCCGGAAATCTTTGGTGGCCACAAACCATAAGTAAATCATCTGTCCAAGGAATAATTGAAAATGCGTCTATATAAATGGCGCTCATATTCATGTTCACGGAAACTATTTGTTGTTCTTCTTTATCCATTATTCAATCTTTTATTTTGTAATATTTTGCTGCAACTTCAGGATCCGCAGTATATTTGGCAACCGTTTTTTTTGAGCCGCGAGTTGTTTTATATTGATAAATTCCTATACGCCAAACCGGACCGGTCCAGTTTTCCCCGTCAATCATCTTTTTATCAATACCAACAACATAAAGAGGTTGGTAGTTGCGGCGGTATTTTTTCTTCATTTCCTCTACAAACCTGATAAAAGCAACCTGTTCTCGATCATATGTACTACCTAATTTATGATCCTTCATTGCGATTGCCAAAATCTTTTTATATTCTATCTTCTCATTTGGAGCAGATATCTTGAAAAAATCCCGCATTTGACTTTTGTCAGAACCGGCGCGGCCTCCATCACGATCAAGAATCTGCTCCATGCGCCTTCGCTTTACATCATACATGAGATAACCATCAAGAACAGTCTGGAATACTTCTCCGACCAGGTAAAAGCTTTTGGATCGCAATAAAACCATTTGGAGCCGTCTTTTTTTTCGAGCAGCAATATCGGCCAGCATTTTTTCTTTGGCCTCAGCTTTTGCTTCAATTTTATTGGCATATTGTTTTTTTAGATCATCTGGAAGATCATCAAGCGGAATTGACACACAACCGGAACGGTGAAGAATGGCCAATCCATGGGAATCAGCTTTGTCAATTTCTACATCATAATAAATCTTGCCGCTTTTAGTGATTATTTTATCAATAGTATATGACCATTTCTCTACAGCCGCCAGTGAAACCGTCAGCGTCAGCGTTAGGGTCAGAATAATAATAATTTGTTTTGTCATGGTTATAATCCTTTTGTAATTTCATACAAAGCTGATTGACTCATAAAAACCAACCCAGCAAAGATTAACGCAATTAAAATACCAATGCCTCCAAAATTCTTTAATCCATAATGCACCCGATAAGTAAGGTAGTATGGATAACCAACTATCCAGAGCAACAAAATACAGATAAAGAATGAAACAGAAGATTGTTTTTTCTTTGCAACATCAACCTCTTTATTTGCATTTGCTTCCATCGAGGCAACAATCGCGGTACCAATTATCACTGCAAAAGTAATAAGATTATGATGAATAAGCGGTAAAAAATATAAACCAACACAGCCACAAATAGGAATAATTAACAGCGCCAATCCATAGTCAGCCTTGGCTTTAACGTTTTTCCAGGGTTGCGTGTCTTCTTCCTTTTTTTTCTGTTTATTAGTAATACTACCGCATTTAGGACATTTAGTATCAAATTTATAGATTTGAGTTCCGCATATCATACACCTTTCCATTTTCGGCTTTTGCTGCTTTTCTGCTTCGCCTGGTATCACAATAAATTCTTGATTACAAGAAGGACATTTTATATCCTGCCCTTCCATTTCATCTGGAACATCAAGATGCTGATTACAAAATGGACATTGAATTTTCATTAGTCTCCCCCTATTTATTCAAAATCTTTTATTTTATTCTGCCAGCGGTGTTTAATGCCGGCGGTGTCCATGGCTTCATCAAGTTTCAGTTCATCCCGGACGGATTGGATTACGACAAACAGATTCCGGATCGCCTGGTAATCGTCTTTTTCGAAATGAAGATCCACTCCGTCATGATCATTGATTGAAAGCAGATGAATATGATTTCTGGTTTCGCTGAATATCTTGAATACCACATCACCATCACCCAGAACAGCAATCACGCGCTGCCCGTTTTTTGGTCTGGAATGGGGTCGAATCAAAACAAGAGTACCGGGCGGATACCACGGCAACATTGAATCGCCAGTGATCCGGATAGCAAAATCTCCCGGCTTGCCAAGATCGAAGTAACGCAGTTCATCGGAATTTTCAACTGCAAAATCGGCGATAGGGATATAAGAAGTATTGCAGCTGATTGCGGCGGCTTCGCTGATAACGGGAAAAACATGATCCTTGGGATCAATCTTGACAGGTTCTATCTCAACTTTCTTTGTTCTATATCCGGTATCGCGTTCATTGATCATAGAAATTATTTTATTTTTTTCATTATCTGGAACATGTAAAAGATCCATAACTTGAATCGCTCTTTTCAATGGAAATTTCACACTGGCGGTTAGCATTTGATTTAATCCAGATTGAGAAATTCCAATACATTCAGCAATTTCTTTTTGATTCCATTTACTGTCTGCAATTATATCTCTTATGCGTGCGCATATTTGTTCTGATAGGGCATTCATAGCTAATTCCTCAACTTTTAATTAAGTGATTGCTTATATAATACTACTTAAAAATATAAAAATCAATACTTTTTCTAAAAAAACATAAAATTAAGGCTTGACTTATAATTTATTTATTATATACTTATATTAAAGAAATCACCCAAAACAAGAAAGGTTAGAAATGAGTCAATTAAAAACAATGAGAACCCTACTCGGACTATCACAACAAGAAGTAGCTAATAAGCTCAAAACCTCACAGGCAAATATATGCCAAATGGAAAGAAAAGGCATATATGACACCAGGGTTGCAAACAAATATGGCAAAGCATTGGGATGCAACCCTATTTTTTTGCTAGAAGAAATAAGTAAATACTAATTTTATTACTTATTTAAATTAAAAAAGGAGACCAGAAAAATGGCAAAGATGCGAATCAAAACCAAGGAATGGCCGGAACTGCTGACAGTCACCCAGGCGGCGGCTTATGCCGGGATACCGGTACCCGCGTTTAAGGCAAACGAAAAATTTTCCAGTCTGATCGGTATGGTCTGCAACCGGGTCCGAGTCCGCAAATCCATGCTTAACGAAGTAATAGACGCGGAGTTTGTTGTAGTCGGATTGGAGCGGCTCAAGAAGGGAGCAAAGATAGTTTAAGTCCGTTCGAAGAACGGCGATGTAATTAATAAATCACAAGAACACAAATCTTCATAAATTAAAATCAGGGAGCCAGAAGAAAAATGAGTAAAAGAAAGCAGAAAAAACAAAAAGATGTAACCATTAATATCTCAGTAAAAGTTCCATCTAAGACCCAGAGCGTAACCAACACGATCAGAACAAATATTGATTCTGATGAAGATTCCAAAGTTGAGTTTGACAGCTCATTGAAGAATGTCATCAAATGGGACCCAGAAACAGATATTTTAACTCTTCCAAAACATAAAATGTGTTCCAATCCCGCATGTGCTTCAGCCTTGGCAAATATTCTTCTTTCAATGGCCGAAAAGAAAATATCTAGAAAGAAAAAGGAAGATGCGTAATCCTCATTATGACTTTTGTATAGCTCTGTTCTGGACAATGCTGATCTTCTTCTTGTTTTGGGGAATGATCCGTGTTCATGAAAAATCCGGCAGGGCTGCCAGCCAGACAATTACCAGTAGAAAATAAAAAGGGCGGTTTTTTACCGCCCATGAAAAAGAAACCAGATAACCATAGCGGCCGGTGTCAACTGGCGCTAAAAAAGGAGAAAGAAATGCCAGACCAAAACGGAATCACTCCCGCCCAGGGAATGGGTGCTCTCGCTTCAAAGATCAATGCCATAACTGAAGAACTCGGCGCGGTTGCTCAGGATGGCCAGAATAATAAAAGTAATTATGGATATATCACCTATGAACAGATGAATTGTCACATGCGTAAGCTTCTGCCAAAACATCGGTTGAGTATCATTCCCGCAATCGAAGATATCCGTGAAACTCAATATGTCACGTCAAAGGGAACTCCCGGGGTTCGTACTCTGGTTAAGGGATCATTCATGATTATCGATTGTGATACAGGATTTTTCATTGAGCGCAAATTTGTCGGTGGTGATCAGGATGTCGGCGGCAAGTCTGGCGGCCAGGCCGTTACCGAATGCACCAAACGCTTTCTTCTCAAACTCTTCCACGTCAGTTCCAAAGGTGATGTTGATCCGGACAGCCAGACGGTTGAAGGCGGCATTCCTCAGGCTCAGCAGGGTGGGTTCAATAACCAGCAGTCTGGCGGCGGCAATTGGGGAGACGGATTCTGATCATGGCGCGAAAGTCTTTTAAAATGGCTCTTTCGGATGAATCAAAAGAGCAGCTGGTGGATCGGTTCCGTGAATTTATCGACAAAGTAAAAGATGGCCGGTATATCATCACGATCGAGAAACAGCAGAGAGAGCGGTCCGGAGAACAGAATAAATTCTATTGGGCTATTCTCCATCAGATACAAGACCAGACCGGGCAGATTTCAGAAGAACTTCATGAAATCTTCAAAGCAAAATATCTTGTGGACCGTTCTGCAAGATTACCACGGATCAAAAGTACTTCTGAATTATCCGTAATCGAATTTAACGAATATATAACAAAAATTTGTGCTGATATGGGAGAGTTAGGAATAATCCTGAATTTCCCTGAAGACCGGCACTGAACAATAAACAAATCGAAAGGAACCAAATGAGTAATTGGAATCAACAGAATCAAGGTGGTTGGGGAAATCAGCCGCCACAAAATCAAGGGGGCTTTAATCAGCAACCACAACAGCAGGAAAATTTTCAGCAACAGGGCGGCTATCAGCAACAGCAGCAGCCACAAGGTGAAAATCTGTATGTCGGAACCGGAAAATTAGTCAACAGTCAGAATGGCCGCTTTATCAAGCTGAGCTTCAAGGCTGAAGATCTTCAACAGATGTTACAGCATGTAAATGAAAACGGTTGGATGAGTGTGGTTCTCAGTCCACGCCAGAATCCAAGTGCTAATGGCGCCACTCACTACATGAAAATTGATACCTGGCAGCCGAACCAGAATCAGCAACAGGGCGGTTTTCAGCAACAGCAAAATAATGGTGGCCAACAACAACAGTTTCAGCAACCGAGACAACAGCAGTTTCAGCAGGGACAGCAGAACCAGGGATTTCAGCAGCAGCCACAGAATCAAGGCGGTTGGGGAAATCAGCAACAACCTGACAATGGCGGTTTCGGAGCTCCGCAGGATATGCCTGCAGGTGCTTTTGATCCTGATGGACAGGAAGATGATATCCCGTTCTAAGTTCGTACTACGGACGGCGGTGTGGTAAAAAATTAAGAATTAAGAATTAAGAGTTAAGAATCAAGAATGTGCCGAAAACCGGCAAAAAAAACAAAATAATAAAAAGGAACAAGAGAAAATGAAAAAGATCACAGTAGATGGAATCCAGTATGCACCGATTAACACCGAAGGCATGAAACATATGATTGTCATCGCGGATAACCGCGGATTGGCTTTTGTTGGTGATGTCGATTTCTCCGGTGATAATGAACAGATTATCATCCATAATGCCAAATGCATCATCCGTTGGGGAACTTCCGGGCATATAGCTGAATTGGCTAATAATGGTCCGCAAGAAAATACGAGACTCGGAATCGCGGCTGACGTAACGATCTTCCGCCAGAATCTGGTATTGGCATACGAAACTGATAAGGAGATGTGGAAATGATCGGCTACGGCGACGGCTACGGCGACGGCTACGGCTACGGCTACGGCGACGGCTACGGCGACGGCTACGGCTACGGCGACGGCGACGGCGACGGCTACGGCGACGGCTACGGCGACGGCTACGGCTACGGCGACGGCGTATAAAAATAAACTTTTAAACAAAAATAAGGTAAAGAAAAATGTCTGAAGAAAAATTAATGGATCCGAAAACCGCACAAATGTTGGGAAAAATGTTGGAAAAACAGAATCATTATTTGTGCGTCGACCATGCCGAAATTATCGGAGAACGTCTTTATAGCGATTGGCATGAAAATGAAAAGAAAAATACTCAGTTGACAATCGAGCCAAAATTTGTTCTTGTCATTAGTCCTGAAGGAGAAATCCAGGTCAGTGGCCATATGAAAATGGTCAAGAAAATACCAACTCCATTTGATGTTGATCCGATTAGTTACAATCCTAATCAGCCGGATATGTTTGAAGGTGATTCGATTATTGCGGATAATGGAAATGAACTTCCTCCAGAAGCTGAAGCCCAGGAACCGGGAACCGAAACCAAGCCGGAAGAACAGCCAGGTGAAGCCAGTACGGTTGACAGCGATGAAGCCAAGGATGAAAATGAAACCAAAGATGATCAGCCGGTTGACACTTCTCCCGGTCCGGATGAATCCGCGGCTCCTGAAAATATCGAAGATAAGGAAACCGAAGAAGCCGGTAACCCCGATAACGAAGGCCCCGAAGAAACCAAGGAAGAAGCCGGTAACCCCGACAGCGAAGCAACTGAAGTTCCGGCCGATGCCGATCGTTGCGAATGCACCCATCCGAAGCTTGGTCTGCGTTGTGTTCTTCTCAAAGGTCATGATGGAGATTGCAGCTTGAATATCTGCGGCCATAAACACGCTGATGGCAAGCGCATCTGTACCAAGGAAAAAGGTCACGACGGCAACCACAAATATCAGGAATTCTAATCTTTCTCCCTCTCTAAGTCCCGGGCATGACTCAAAACTGCCCTTAATCAGAGAAGCAGAAAGAAAAATACAGGTTTTAAAATGAATCAAGGATATGTAAAAGTTTATAGAAAATTAGATAATTCAGGAATCTTCTCCCATGATTTGAAAGTCGCTGGCTTTTTTACATGGTTATTGATTCATGTGAATTGGAAAGCAGAAAAATGGCAGGGTGAATGGATTCATCCTGGATCAATAATTACATCTATTCCAAAATTATCTGCAATGATTTATGAGACCCCTAAGGTGACACGCCGATTAATTTCAATTTTAGAGGATGAGGGCATACTAATTAGAGAGGTAAGGGCAAACAAATGGAGTAAGCTAACTGTTTGCAATTGGGCGTCTTATCAAGAATTACCATGTCTAAAGGGCAGACAGAGGGATATACGAAGGGCAGACAGAGGGATATACGAAGGGAACCCAATCAAAGAATTAATAATTAAAAATAATTATAAAAAAGAAAATTTAATAAAAGAAAAAAGTTTTTCAGAGGGCAACAAAAGACTTTTAGAATTTGGCGAAGAAGATCAAAAGTTGATAACGGAAGCGGCGGAGAGAATTAGAAAACTTCATCCAAGAGTTTCCATTCATCCCCAACATGCAGAATGTGCAATTATTAATGCGATCATAGGAGAAGTTGACAAAGGTCATCCTTTATCTCAGTCGATAGAGTGCGTAGAAAAAAGAACCATCGTATATGCCCAATACACAAGTACCTGGCCATCGAAAGAAAAAAGATATATAGCCACCGCGGTAAAATGGTATTCAAGCGGCGCGTTTCTTGAAGATCCAGAAACCTGGCTTAAAGGCGATCCGGCAGACAGATTTGAAATTCGCGATGGAATTCTCTATGAAAATGGGCGGAAGTCAAATTTCACCGGGGTATATGATGGGTACAAGTTCAAAAATGGTGAATTCACCGGATACGGATTGACATACTAATGAAGACCTGGGAAGACTTTGGCATAGTCGGGTTACCGACAACTTTTTCAGGCGATCGGAAAGTCAAGTGCCCGAAATGTTCACATACCAGACAGAAGCATCCGAATGAGCCATGTTTAAGCGCAAACGGAGATAAACGAGCATGGAGTTGTAAACACTGTGGTTGGTCCGGATATCTGGATAATGAAAACCAGGGACGGCCAAAAGAAGAAAAGGAAAAAAAATATCGCCGTCCACAGGTTAAGATTCCGGAAAATGATCAGATATCACCGGTTGTTGGAAAGTGGTTTGCCGGCCGCGGAATTGGAGTGAATACGCTGCGGGAATTAAAAATATTCTCAAAGTATCAATGGCTGGTGGCAACCAAGCAACAAACCCTTTGTATGGCGTTCCCATATTTCAAATATGGCGAATTATTAAATGTAAAATATCGCGATGCCCGGAAAAATATGGGGCAAGAAAAAAACACCGAGCCGTGCATGTTCAATATTGATGCTTGTATGGAAACCGATGTGATAGCTATCACCGAGGGTGAAATAGATGTTGCAACGGCTGTAGAGTGTGGTTTCTCAGCAATTTGTTCGGTTGATAATGGAGCTCCCGGACCGAATGATGAAAAAGTTGATAAAAAGCTGGCTTGTGTAAAAAATTGTCTGGATATACTCAAAAGTGCGGAAAAGGTAATTCTGCTAACTGACAAAGATGCCCCCGGCCTTCGCCTGGAAAAAGAGTTGATTAAGCTGCTTGGCGCGGAAAAGTGTCTGCAAACACGTTATCCGTCAGATTGCAAGGATATCAATGATGTTCTTCTCAAATATGGCAAACATGCGGTTGTGGAAGTACTTGATGGAGCATTTCCGGTTCCTGTTCCAGGATTACACGAATTTGCGGATTATCAGCAGGATATCAATGAGTTTTTCGAAAAAGGTGCACCGCGAGGATTGTCTACCGGATGGATTGAATTTGATCAAATTTATACCATGAAAACCGGAACGTTAAATATCATCACGGGAATTCCAACCAGCGGAAAATCTGAATGGATGCATGCTCTAATGATCAATATGAGTCAAATACATGGCTGGCGTTGGGGTTTATTTTCACCGGAAATGCTGCCGGTTGAGAACCTGACACAAAATTTTACCGAGAAGATAATAGGGAAAAAGTTTTTTGGTAAAGATCGTATGGGTAAAGATGAATTTCAGCGTGGCTGTTTGTTTTGTCATGAGAATATTAAACTGCTAATCCCGGATGATGATGATAGCGTGGACCTTGATAAAATTCTCGAAGCCGGGAAAGTTTGGGTTCAGCGTTTTGGAATCAAGGGGATGTTGTTAGATCCGTACAATGAGATCGAACACAAACGCCCGTCATATATGACCGAAACCGAATATACCAGCTATTTTCTAGGACGTCTCAGACTTTTTGCCAGAATGCATGATGTCTGGGTTGGCATAATTGCCCATCCTTCAAAACTCCGAAAAGACGAAAAAACCAAGGAATACCCAATTCCTACACCTTATGAAATATCCGGTTCAGCTAACTGGTTCAATAAAGCAGATTATGCCATTTCCCTTTGGCGAAGTTTCAAAAATCATCATGATACCAGTGTGGAAGTTCATATCCAAAAATCAAAGAATAAATGGATTGCAAAAAAGGGAGATCAAAAATTTATCTGGGATAAGAACACTGGTCGTTATGACACATTCCAGGAAACTCCGGAAACTGCGGTAGGGATTGCCGGATCAGGTTTTTCTGGACCTTGGAGTGAAACCAAACAAGATTTGTTCCCATATTCAGAATAACCAGAAAAGAGAAAGGAAACCAGAACCATGTGTACCAAAGATTTGCAAGCCGGAATCTGTAATATTCCAAACCGTGATGTGTCGACAATCCTGCATAACACATTTCAGAGTTATCACAACTGCAGAGATTACCGGGTTTATGAATCGAAGAAACGGGAAATCAGCCAGGCATGCCGCGGTAATTGGCAGGTTTACGATCGCGCAATTTATCTGTTGTCGGAGATTTTGGGGATATGAAAGACCTTTATTTATGCCCTCATTGTGACTGGCAGGGTCCGCTAAGCGCGACAAAGGGGAATTCCGTTGTCAAGGGTGGCTGCCCGCATTGCTGGGATGTTCTCGGCCGTTTTATGCCGGTCCGCAAACCAGAAGAAAAGAAACAGACAACCGGATGGAGTTTTTAACATGGCGGAAAAGAAA
>MDTD01009176.1_pt1 | contig 11709 bp, 5 predicted proteins | sample 811221 | NCBI WGS metagenome assembly MDTD01 (sample SAMN05326646, study PRJNA326480) | marine metagenome | isolation source: seawater | place: Pacific Ocean: South West | collected 2011
AATGGGTTATAGAGTATTATTATCCTTAGGGTCGTTTCCAATTAAAGAATATATTTATAAATTAAATAATTTTTATATTGACGAACAAAGATTTGAGATTGAAATTATTGATGGGATTGATTTTAAGGCAAGTAAATATTTTGATATATCAATTAATAGATGGAATTTAGATAAGCTTGTTCCCTCAGTTCTAGAGGCACACAGAAGGTGCAAACAAATAAAAAATATAGATAGCTGATAAAGATAAATTTCAAAATATTTATAAAAAAGATATTATATAAATTGATTCTTATGAAAAAAATATCTTCAATTGATTTATTTGCAGGTGTCGGTGGCATGAGGATATCTTTATCTAGAGCGGCTAAAAGATTGGGTTTAATAGATGATTGTAAGTTATATTCTGAAATTAATATTTATAGTCGTCAAACTTATGTTGATAATTTTCCTAAAACAAAATTAATTGAGGATATTAAATCTGTAGCGAGAAAAGATATTAAAAAAATTATACCAGATCATGATATTTTGCTTGCAGGTTTTCCATGTCAGCCTTTTTCAAGAGCAGGGATTTCAGCAAGAAAAAACCTTAAAAGAGCGCATGGCTTTGATGATAAAGATCAGGGTGACTTATTTTTTAATATTTTAAACATTTTAAATATAAAAAAACCTAAAGCATTTATTTTAGAAAATGTTCAAAATTTAAAAACTTATCAAAATGGAAAGATACTTGATCAAATACTAAAAGAGCTAAGGATTAATTATTATGTTCCTGATCCAAAAATTTTAGATGCTCAGGATTTTGGATTAGCACAAAGACGAAAAAGAATTTTTATAGTTGGTTTTTTAAGATTTAATGGTGAATTTGAATTTCCAACTCCAACTTATAAAAAAACAAAAGTAAAAGAATTTTTAGATTTATATCCCCCAAGAAAATATACAATTTCAGATTTATTATGGTCTAGTCATAAAAAAAGAAAAATTAAAAACAAAAAAGCAGGTAAGGGCTTTGGATTTAGATTAACTCATCCAAGAGATAAAGCAACTGTAACTATTTCTGCAAGATATTATAAAGATGGAAGTGAGTGTTTGTTGTATAGGGGAAAAAATAAAAATCCTAGACGATTAACACCAAAAGAAGTTTTTAGACTTCAAGGCTTTCCTGAAAGTTTTAAATTTTCAGTTTCAGATTTACAAGCATACAAGCAGGCAGGTAATGCTGTTCCAATAAATGTTGTTGAAAAAGTTTGTATAAAAGTTTTGAAATACATATCCAAAACTGCTTCAGCATTTAAAAATGCTGCTTAATTAATCAATTCCTCAAAAAAACCAACTAAATTGTTTTCTTTATCACCAATTATTGTTGTTCTATCTAAAAGCTGGTTAGCCTCTTCACATGAGGTTTCAGGCAAAAAAGAGCAAGCATGACACGAAGAAGAATTAGTTCCATTCAGACCTTGACTTTTATTATCTAAACAAACAGGATCATATGAACAAACTTGAGCTTTAATAAGGGCTTTATTGATTATGTTTTCTAAGTTATTTGGTTCACCTTCTCGGACCAATCCTCCCAAACTTCCTTCGGAATCACCAGAAGCAGTATAAATCAAAACACCATTCATTTCATTTTCTTCACTATCTAAATTACAATAAATTCTTTCTCTCAAGGATGCGCTACCATAGCCACATGAATAGCTTAATTCATTTATTAATAAATGAGCAAAAGTGTGTATTAAGAAAAATTTTGTATTTAATTTCCTCTCAGGCAAATTTCTTTCTTTTCTTGTTTTGTTGTATTTATCATTGATATCTAATAAATGTGATTGCTTAAATTTTTTTTCCCAATTTGATAATTTTATTTTATTAAATTCAAAAAAAATTCCTTCACCTTTTACTGTTATACCTGGATACCAATCTAAATTGTCAAGAGATGTAGTTTGAATGCTACTTTCTTTAGAGGGATCATAGGGTAACATTCTTGTGAATCCTGTTTGAACTCGAGTTTCAATCAAACTATCTACTAAAAATATGTTTTCAAAATAATTATTTAAAATTCCATATTTTTCCATAGGTAATTTTCTAATTTTTAACTCTAGATCATCATTATCATTTGGATCTTTATTTTTAATAAAGTTATATTCTTGATACCTATATTCTTCCTCATCATTAGTGACCTCATTTTTTTGATTTTCTATTCCTTTTAATTTTAAATCAATTGCTTCAAAAACCCTTTCTTCTACTAAATTATATTGTTTAATAGGAATTTTCAGGACTAGTTTAAGTTCGTTAATATTTTCAGAGTATTCTTTTACCAAAGACCAAATATTTTTTTTATTTAAAAATTCTAAAATTTTTCTATCAATTTTCCCTGTTTTGACAGGTATAAATATTGAGCTTTTAACGACAGGATAATAAACATTCGAAGCTTGCCTTAATACAACTCTTGGTTTTTCTTTGCACCCTTGTTCGTTTTGACTATTGCCCAACCAAGGCCTGTTTCCTGTGCATTTATAATTAATTTTCTTTTCTATTGGTGTATCATTTTGTTCATTTTCAGAACTAGTATTGAAACTATTTATTGCTTCAGCTAAAGAATAGCCCTCGTTACACCTTACACAATCTACCCTAACATTCATTAAGGAATTGTTTCCACCTCGACCGTCAACAAACCTAAGTTCACATTTTTCAGGATCATATTTATTTTTTCTATGAACCCATTCAATAAATGGAAAATCATCAATATGCCCTTTTTCACAAATAACCATAAATCTTACAGGAATTAAAAACTTTTTTTTCCATATTTCATCATTTTTTGAACAGCTCTTAAAATGTTTTTCATGTAATAACTTTCCAGTTTTATCCTTTTTTGGTGTACATCTTGGTGCATCTGTTGAAAACAATGAAGCTTCATGCATAAGGTTACATTGATGACAATAGTGCCATCTTGGAAATCTTACGTATGGTAGTAATTTTCCTTTCATATCATCTTCATAAGAAAATTGTCTAAAATCAGGAGGTTCTAAAAAATACTCCTTTTTTAACCTTGCTTGAAGTCTAGGTTCAAATATTTTCCAACCATCTGGAGGTACATTATTTGTAAACATTTTCTCCCACTCATCAAGACCTGCAAGCATTAAAGAGTCTTGATCACCAGACTTACTCCATTGATTTTTAAAGAGATATAAAGAACCTACGCCAAAAATAGAGATTATTTGTGATTTTCTAATTGTTCTTTTTGCAAAAGTCTTTTTTTTGATCAATTTATTAACCTAACTTTCCTTTATAAGATTTAATGATTACAGCATTACATTCTTTGTCTACGTTTCTCATAGATGTTAGTGTTTCAAAAGGATCACCTTCGGGAGGAACCTCTGAGCCTGCTGGTATCATAAGAAGGGAGTTTGAAGTCTGATTAGCAATTGATACCATTTTTCCATATTCTTGAGGTTTTGCATTCTCCCATTTTTCAAAAATATATTTAATTTCTTTTTCTGTATTTACGATTTCCTCTGGATGATCTTGATCGGCTACCTTAACATAATTAAGTATATATTCTTTAATTTTATTTTTTAACTTTTCATCTGGAACTGAAGGCGAGTATCTTAATGTTGATCCCCATAACCTAGCTAAACCAATAATGATTGCATGCAAACATCTTTTTCTGACAGGATCTGAATGAGAAGTGATACTAGTTGGTTCTACAAATTTATATAAATTTTCATGATAACTGTGAAATTTTTCATAATGAGATCGATCTCTAGGTCTAAATGGACTTAAAATTGTTAATACCAATCCAGGTTTTGATTGGTCTCTACCAACTCTGCTAGATGCTTGTATATACTCTGAAGTAGTTTTTGGTTGCCCAACTATAGTCATTAAAGCCAACCTTGGAATATCAATACCAACCTGAATCATATTGGTAGTTAAACAAATATCTAATGATTTATTTTCTTCTATAGAATGTTCATTAAAAAGTCTGGCAAGAATTTCAGGGACAGCGTTACTTTGAACTCTAGATGTTAATTCCTCTGGTTTATATAAACCTCTTCTTAAATCTTTGTTATATTTTTCTCCCATTATCTCTTTTGTTAATCCTTTTCGATAATATTCACCTCTTAAATTACCTTTGGCATCAGCCTGTATTAAAGCTGATCCCCCCATAAGTTCTCTAATACTGTTAAAATAGAATAAGTTTGTCCAATAAGGATCATAGCATTTAGTACTGTTATCTGATTTTATTCTAGCTTCATTTGCAGCCATACACATTGCAGACATTATTTTAGCTTGAGTTATTTGAGGCGAAGTTGCTGATGGACAGAAAACTCCTACGTATTTTCTTCCTTCTTCATTTTTTGCCTCATATGAAAAAAAAGAATCCTCTAGTTGATTTGTCTGTGGAGGAAAAATATTACAATTTTTTCCATAAAGATTTTTTACCTGTTTTTCTGCTCTACTAATAGTAGCGGTTGAACCAATTATTTTTGCTTTAATTAATTTATTGTTTATTTTTTTTTCCGTTAGTGCACTTAATAAAATTTCATACATTCCTGCAATTGATCCTAGGGGACCAGAAATCAAATGTAGCTCATCTTGTATAATTAAATCAGGTTTTGTGAATTCATCATTATCAAACATACTTATTGCTTCTTCTAGCCAGGTTACAGATGCAAATTTATCAATTGTTCCAATTAATAATGTAGGCGGAGATTTATAAATTCTTTCGTCAATTACAGTAATAGGTAAAGAATTTTTATCAGACGAAAAAGAACAATCTTTATTTGGACAAACATAATGAAATAACTTTTTTTTTCCTAAAATTTTATATCCTTTAGGTCTCTCCTGATTTTCTGAAAATGATTCCATGCACCATGGACAATTAAGAAGAATAAATTTATTTTTTGAATTGTTTTTTGGATTTATAATTAGTTCATTTAAATCTTGAGATGCTTCTTGTTCTTTATTTGGTGTAGACTCTTTACCTATCCATAAACCTAAAGAAATTTGTTCATTACCTAAAGTTTTTGCATTTTCTCGTCTAATATTTTCACAAGCACAAATTAATGATGCAGCTCTCTCAAATTGCTGCGTTGTGAGCAATCTTAAAGTGTAGCGCATTAAAACTGCACAACCTTTTTCTTCTTTTGAATTTAATTTTCTTAGGAAAATAGTAAAACTAGTTAATCCCAAATAAGCTTCTGTTTTCCCACCCCCCGTTGGAAACCATATTAAATCCATAATATTCCTATCTTCTTCCTCAGGGTTAACCAAACTTTTGATATTCAAGAGTATAAAGGCTAGTTGGAAAGGCCTCCAATTACCTTTTTTTAACTTTTTAAGCTCTTGTTCATAATTTAAATTTTTCGAAAAATTTTTAATTTTGTAATGGACTTGTTGAAGATACATACTTTTATTCATAAATCTAAATGCATTTTGAGCCAGATGATCATTTTCTAAAATGTTAATTCCTTCATTAATTCTTTTGATAATAGCTTTACATTTATCTGTGTTTACTTTTGATATTTCTTTAAAAACACTCTCTTTAAAATTACTTCCTTTTATTTCTTCATTTTGTATCCAGTGCTCATATTTCTCTAAAAGTTTTTTTGATTCTGAAATTGAAAAATTAATATCCTCAGAAAAAGTTTTCATATTAAGATTTAAGTCATCAAACTCTTTAGCTTTAATTGGTTTTGTCTCATAAACAGGGATAATTTCTGACTTAATTACAAAGTTTTTATTTTCATCATAACCCCAAGTAGGAGCACATCCATGTCCTATTGCATATGATTTTCTGTTGTTATGTATTAGATGTAATGATTTTTCTTCATCTGATAATTTTTCTAAATTTATTTGTTCAAATTGATGAAAAATCTTTGCACTATTTTGTTTTGATTTAATGTAAAAATTACTTTGAAAAAAACATTTATTTACAGAAATTTTTTCTTTACTTGCTAAATTTGAATTAACAAGAGAGATTGTTAAATATTTTTTTGTTTTATCTAAATGATATGGTCTTATCATTATTGAAATCATCAACCCAAAATCTTCGCCATTTTCATTTTTTAAATTTTTCTTAATTCTTGTTTTATTTTTTTCTAATTCACTAGGTTGTATTTCTATAAATGATGATACCGAATTTCTTTGATAACCAGTTTTAACTTCTTTTTGGCTTAAGGCATTATCATTCGATAAAGTTACATATTCTATTATTTTTTTTTGCAAATCCTCTCTTGAAACGTTTTCTAAACTTTTAATTGTAGTAGATATATGTTTAGGAGTAGACACCTTGTTAAATCCTACTCTTTTATTATCTTTAAAGTGAGGATCAAAGTAATCTCTAATACTTACTTTAATATTAGGAACTGAAAAAGTATTTTCTAAAAATCTATGACATTCCTCTTGAGTATTTTTGTCTAGATTAAACTGATTAGTCATCCATTCATATGAATTTTCATATTTTGAGAGATAGCAACAAGTTTCTAAAAGTTCTTTATTTGGTTCTTTAGCCATTTTTGTGTACTGGCCAATATCTTCAACTCCAATTATTATTGTTTCGTCTATTGAGGCTAAAATTGATATCCCCATTGCAGATGCCCTTAACTCATTTGTTAAATCGATATCAAAATTATTATCTGATACATCTTCATTAACATTGCTATCTTCATCTGTTTTTTTTATATGTGGCTCTTCAGTTTCAATTTCATTTAAAATTTTTTCATTTTCAGGCTTTTCATCATCGTCATCATTACTAGTATTTGGATCTCCTTGAGGAAATAAAATTCCAGCTGTGTAAATTGTTCGTGGACTTTTATTTAAAATTTCGTTTTTATCCAAATGTTCTTTTTTAGAATAATCTTCGTAGTTGGACATTCCAGGGCCCACTAATTGCTTTTTTAGTTCTTCAATTAGATATTCTCTGGCTTCAGATGCTGTTTTTATTTTTTCCATCTTTAGAAGGAAAGTTTACCAATAATCTCTAATTTATCATCGTGAAACTTTTTGAGTCTGCTATCCCACAATAAATAAAGATATGTATTTGCCCTACCCATAGCATTAAATGCTAATAACTCAGGTTTTAAATTAATATCAGCTTGAAAAGATCCCAAATCCTCTAATGGATCTACATAAATTACTATTTTACTTTCTAGACCCTGAAATGCATGGACTGTTGAAAAATAAATTGAGTTTTCTTTTTTTAATTCATTCAAATTTTGATTTAAATTTCTAATATTATTATCTGTTAGGTCAATTATATGCTCGTAGTATTTAGATACATTTACACTAGAAATAAAATTATTTTTATTTCCTAGTTTAAAATTAGATAAGATGACTATATCATAACCTTTTACACCATCAGTTTTGAGATCTTTTAAAATAGTCTCTAATCTCATAATTTTTTCTTCTGTTGTTTTTGAAAATGAATTAAATACATCACCATGTTCTGATTTAGAAATTTGGTATGGAAATTTTTTGAACAAACCTGACAATATGGGGGCATTGGTAGATATTTTTTTTGAATTTCTGACGTTCTTAGTCAAACGAATCTGATCATAGCCCATTAAATAGTTTTTGGGATGCTTAGCTCCATCTATTATTAATTCATCAGATACTAAACTTTGATATTTGAAATCTCCAAGCAAACAATATTTACCATCAACCAAACCGTCTTTTAAAATAAGTTCTAATAAATCGTAAAATTTTTCATAAAAATAACAATTTTGCATTTCATCAAAAACAATAAAATCAAATATAAATTTATCTTTAAATTTACTTGAGTCATTTTTTAAAAATTCAATTGCTTTATTTATAAGAAATTCATGTTTTTCAAAAAATTTCATACTATATATTTGGTTTAAAGAAGTTTTGTCATAACTTTTAACAATTTGACTAATCAATTTGTAAAAAGTTGTAGATGAAAAATTTGTTTTATCTAAATCTTTTAATTTAAATTGCATATCTTCTGATGCACCCTTATTTGAATTTAGAAATAATATTTTTTTTGTTTCTTTTGATATTTCTCTTCTTATTACTTCTTCTGCAATTGAAGATTTTCCAGTACCCTGACTTCCAGTTACTAAAATTCTTTCACCCTCTTCCAAATAATCAAGTTCTAATAACTGCTCTTCGGTGTATTCAAATATTTCAATTTCACTATCATTAAGAATTGTTGGTTTTTTTATAAATACCTTAAAATTTGGCCTCATAACTTTTTCCTTAAGAATTTTTAAATCTTTATTATTGATTTCAAAAAAACCACCCCCAGTTTTTAATAATTTGGATAAATTTGTTAATCTTTTGATAAAATTAAGATTAAAACTGTCAGTGTCTACTATATTTTCATCTGGATACTCTATATTATCCCTAATGTTTTCAAGCGATGCTTGAGGAAAAACAACCATCCATTCCTGAGGAAATTTTCTGTTTATTGTTAATTCAATATATTTTCTAATATTGTATTTTGAATCTTGCGCTTGTTTGATTGGGCTTTTCTTGTTTGTTTCTATAGTTCCATCATTTTTTGTTATTTTCCAAACTCCATTTTCACATGAAAATTTTGTCCAACCTTTTACTTCAATATTTATGATACCTTTATTTGGTATTAAGATTACAAAATCGGCTTCACCAAAATATTTAAATGATTTTTTATCTTTTTTATTAACACTCACAGGATAATTTAATGAATGATAAACTATCCAATTTTTGGTTTCTGGATTTTTGTCATTTTTTAATTTTGAAAAAACTTTTTTTTCAGCAAAATTAGTTTCATCGATTGTAGGAGGTATCATTATCATAAAAACAAAAGTTTATTTGTAGAGTGAATATTATGCTCTTTTAAAATTCGAGGCTCTTCATAATTATTAACTTGAACAATATATCCTTCGGGAGTTCCTTCTTCTTCTGAGCCAAAGATCACTTGTCCATTAGAATAATCTATTCTCATAGGACTTCCATCAAAATTCAAGTTATTAGTTTTTTTGACAGCATTCTTTAACTTTTGAGTAATACTGAATCCTGCTTTGATATGTATTTTTTTATACAACTTAGCACTGTTATAAATCTCTAAAGTTTCTTTCTCATTAAATATGTAATTTGAATTATCAAATAATTTAGACATTTTTTCGCAAGCTAAAAAAATTTTTTTTAAATCCGAAGGATCTTCAGGACAAATAGTACCGGTCTCAGGTTCAGCAAGAGAGTAAACATTACCAATACCTTTTCGATAACCAATTTCATCTAAAAACATTTTTAATTGATCTTTAAAAGGTGCTTTCGCATATTTGTATAAAATTTCAGAAATTTTTTTAGTTTTAGATTTTATTAAATTAAATTTTTCTTTATCGTTGTTTAACAACATAATTGATTCTTGATCTAAAACATCTCTATCAGAGCTATATCTTAATAAAAGTATGTCACCATAAGAAATTGATTTATAATCTCTTCTAATTGTTTTTATATCTTTACTGTATGCTGATGGATCAAAAATAGAATTAAAAATTTCAGTCGAGTAATTTTCCGTAATAAAAGCATAAGCATCACCATTAAATACGACTAAGAAAGCAGGCACTTTAATATTTTTATCATCCCCATCTTCTTTATCTATATATTTACTAAAGTTGTTGCTTTCATAAAAATTTTCTAAATTAATTTCTATTTGTTTATTTGAATCAAATGTTGAGTTTTTCATTTGCTCTGGAGAAAAAAAATAATTTGAAAACTTTTTATCTATATTCGTAATTTCACATTTTTTTTCATTATCAATATTTATATTTAACCATCTATTATGTATTTTATTTTCCACAGAATTAATCTCTTCCTTGAAACTTTTTCCTCCAATCAAATAAATATTTTGAAAATTATCACTTTCCAATAAAGTAGTAATTTTTGATTGTGTAAGTTCTGCAGGTATAATTAGATTTTTAAAATCTTTATTTGAATGAATTGAATAAATAACATCTACATCCAGATTCCAATTTTTTTTAATATTTTCTTTATAATAATTTTTAATTTCTAAATCATAAGTTAAAATAGCATATTCACCCTTACTATCTTGTTCTCTAAGTTTTATATTTTCATATAATTCATTTAATCTTTTCTTAAAAATTTTATCTTCACTTTGTAAAATTATTTTAAAATGATTTGCCAATTCTATCAAATCATCAAAAACACTAGTTTCGAGATAGCTCTCCATAGTTTTTAACTTTATAAAGAAATTTTTTAAACTTTCTTCAGTTTGTTTTTTAAGATTCTCACTAAAACCAAAAATATGATCCCTTAGTTCAAACATTTTGTAGAATAAATTTTTTGTTAATTCTCTAATGTTCTCTTTGATATTTTCGTCAAAAAACTCTGACTGCTTGAATATTTGTTTAAATTTTAAATTTAATTGAGTGAAATTCGTATCTTCTGTTTCTAAAAAAATAATTTTTTTTGAGATATTATTCATATTTTTACTTTGCAATAATCTTAAAGATGAATTTTTTTTAATTTCTGAATTGGTATAAAATTCTTTTATTTCACTCTTTGAAAGCTTCCAAATATTAATTTTTTCGAAGCTAATAAGTTTTTTGCAATACTCAAATTCTCTTTCTTCCGAAAATATTAAAAATTTGAGATTTTGGTTGTTATCTTTAATTTGTTTAAATATAGAATAATTGTCATGTATTTTTCTAATATCATCACAGATAATAATTTTTTTTGAATTTGATATATTTGAGTATTCATAAATTGAACTTATATCTTTTGTAAAAACAATTAGTGGTTCTAATTCATGATCTTTAATTTCACCATTTTCATGCATTTGGCCATATTTTAATAATTCGCTTAGATTATAGTCTTCATGAATAATTTTTTGACTTTGAAAAAAATTTGTAAATGAGTTTAGTAAATTAGTTAGAATAAGAATTTTATTTTCATATAAAAGAGGATTTCCGAAACCATTAATGTTTAGTATTTTATCTATAAGGGGATTATTAGGTTTTGGTATAAATCCTTTTTTGCCTATCTCATTTTTTTTGATTTTATTATTTTTAACTGGATAAAGTTGTAAAAGAGTTTTTATTTTATGTTCAATTTTAATTGAGCTGTCATGTAAACTGCCTAATATAATAAACTCGTTATTTTTTTTACCAAGATATTTATAAATTTTTCCTGTTTCATTACCACTTGCACATAGTTTTACATTTGAACCGGGTATCAGCCACTGTTCAAAATTTGATAATTTACTTTCAAATTCATCTTTATAAAAATTTAAAGATGAAATTGTGCCACTCAAATAAGCCAATTCTTTTTTTGCAGGTGTGACTAAAATTAAGTCTTCTGTAAGATTATTTATTATCCTATTCACTAGTCCAAAAATAGTGAAATATTTTAAATCTGAGATTTTACTTTTATCAAAATTACATAATTGATTTATAATTTTATCTTGATTATAAAATTTATGGATTAATTCTTTGAAATCACTCATTATTCAAATTTTTAACTTAATTTATGTTTATAATTTGAATTAAATTTTTACTATTGTAAATTTGTATTTTACTATTTTTTAACCAAAGAGTTGATTTTAAACAGTTATCTGTGGTATTATTAATCTTTAAATAAAAAACGTCATGGGCGTTCCCCATGCACTCTTAATTAAAGCCAATATTTGGTGAGTTAGTGTCAGCAGGTTCACAACTGCAATCATAAAAATATAAAAGGAGTTCGCATGGCGACTAT
>MDTD01056491.1_pt1 | contig 11709 bp, 11 predicted proteins | sample 811221 | NCBI WGS metagenome assembly MDTD01 (sample SAMN05326646, study PRJNA326480) | marine metagenome | isolation source: seawater | place: Pacific Ocean: South West | collected 2011
AATATTCCAAGCTCTTCTTTTGAATTCGAGTTAAATTTGATACTTCAAGAAGACTGAACTGTTTGCTTTGAGCTACGTTGGACATGTTTGACCCTAGATGTATTATTCGTTCTCGTTGTATCCTTTCGGACAATATTGATTCATGTATAAGGAGTTTGAATGGAAGAAGCTGCAGAGCACCTCAGAACTGCCCGAAAGGTTGTACTTCTGACGGGGGCAGGTATCTCGAAAGAGTCTGGATTGGATACATTTCGCGACTCCGAAGGCGACGGTATTTGGAGTCACTATAATCCTATGGAACTAGCAACTCCGCAAGCATTTAAGAAAGATCCAGAATTAGTATGGAATTGGTATAACTGGAGACGTGAGAAAGCTTTTCAAGCCTTGCCTAATCCGGGTCATGAGACTTTAGTTGAGTGGGAAAGACAGTACCCAGAATTTCTTTTAGTTACCCAAAATGTGGATGGTTTACATCAGCGAGCAGGTAGTCGCAAAATCGTATGCCTTCATGGAAATTTATTGGAGGTTCGTTGTCTTAGAACAGACAAGGTTTTAAATCGTCCAAACTCCTTTCAAACCGTTCCCCCATTATGTAAATGCGGTTCTATGTTAAGACCACATATTGTGTGGTTCGGTGAAGCTCTGTATCCAGGAACTATGGAGACCGCTATAAGTGCAGTGAGAAATGCAGATGTTCTTGTTGTCGTTGGAACCTCCTTGGCCGTATATCCAGCCGCTAGCATGGTTCCATATGCCCTTAATGAGGATGTTCCGGTAATAGAAATAAACCCCGAAAGATCAGATTTTTCTAATAGTACGATTTTTTTAAAGGGTCCGTCGGGTACGATTTTACCCGATCTTCAAAGGGCTATTTTGGATTAATTTCAATGATCTGGTAACAATTGTAATAATAAGTCGTAAATAGTCATTGGAGCCCATCTATGCCCTTATTGCGCTTATCTGTTTCTTTATCGTTATTCATTCTTTTGGTAATTATCTCCTTTGGTAATGATGACGATGATGATCTTACCGATGGTTTCTCAGATATTTTTACTCCAGGTTCTTATGCTGAAAGCGAGCCAGTGGTATTAAGAGACAAGCAGCTGAAAGGGTCGCTAGAACTACGCCATAAGTGGTTGGAAGTGGATCCAGATAGAATATATTCAGATAGTGGTTCGTTAGTCTTCTTACAACTTAGTGAAATTTATTTTCGTGAATTTAGTCGTAAAGTTAAGCGTAAGCGTTGGCGAGATTTTTTGAGATTTAATCATAATTCGCGAAAGGTGGTCATCGGTTACAGCGAACGCGGAGATAGCGAGTTCAGAATGCATTACATGGATGAGCTAGTTCAAAATCCGGAGGAAGATGTATCCTTTGCACAATCTAGGGTTTTTGGCTATGCCTATGACCTGGCTGATTTTCAAATGCGATCTTCAGTTATTTCTAGATTAATTAGCTCGGGCAAAAAAGTAATTGATATCGATGGCGAGGATTGGGATGTATTGTTGAAAGATGTTCAACCGCGGGCTTTGATTCTGATTGCATTGGTAAACCGGAAACCCAGTTTCATTATGGCGTCGACTAAAAGTATCGATGTAGATTTGCTTCCATGGTCAAGAGAAGCATTGAAACATGCATTTATGCAGTATTTCGTAGTGGAGTCTGCTAGAGATGGTCGTATTACCAGTCAATTGTGCCGAGCTTATCAAAATGATCTTATTGATGGTTTTTTACACTTAGAATCTATTTTGGGTCATGTGCGTCGATTTACTAGTCAAATCGCAACTCCAATTAGGAATGAGAGTGGAAATTTGGTTCAAGTGGAAAAGCGTAATGCTACTAATTATCGCTACAAATACACTGAGAACTTTTCTGAGTCTATCGAGCAGTTTTCTAAATTTGTAAGTTCGAACACTCTGAATCGCTATGCAGCAATGGTTTTTTTAGAGGATGTGCGTGAGCAGTATGATGCTCTAGTCGGTAAAATTATGAGTATTCATAAAATAGCGCAGCAAGGCTGGATCGTTGTTAATAACGTTTCTGATTTGGAAAATTTTGTAACTAAGCCTCTCAAGCAATTGATGAATCAGTTAGATTTGCTGGATCAAAAAGTTCGGAGTGCTGTAGAATCACATCGAAAACGTTTTCAAACGTCTATATCGTCGCGAGGTGAAGTTCGTTTTCAGCAAAGTCTTGATATGGGATTCCGTTAAAGATTGATCATTAGACTATTTTTATTTTTGCAGCTCCACTCGATGTTATGCGGCTTTCAGGTGCCCCATTCCAGTGAATTTTCTCGACGAGATTTTTACCAAGAATTTCTCAATTTAATAAAATATTATGGGATTGGTACTGAAAAGTTTTCTTTCGTTGAGCGACAAAGATTGAACTTCAAATCGAAGGCCTCACAAAAATGGTTGAAACAGCGTTGGGATAGTTACTATGCGCTAATGTATGATTGGGATGTTGAAAAAAGACTCAAACATCCACGCGAAACACTCCAATGGTCCCAGGTCAAAGGCATATGTGCTTTTTATTTCGACCTAGATATACGGCTTAATCTTAATAGGAAGATAGCTAGCTCAAAAAATGATTCATTCAAAAGAAAAAGAGCCAGAGCGTTTCAATTTGTTTTGAGAGAATTTTCAGATGCTCTTCTGAAGCAAAAACTTCATAAAAAGCTGGTTATTAGAGAAATGAATTATAGTATTGATCCAGAAAAGATAAATAGATTTATTCTGATGTATGCGCGTGATTATATTATCAATTTGGTATCTCTCACTATAAGTCGCTCGATGCGTTTGGCTGCATACACTTACCGCCAGAATTTTGCTTTGCGTGTACCTACTTTTAAACAGTATCGAAGAGTGTATAATCGAGAGGTTTTTACGCGCCTTTGGCCATTTGATCTGAGAGGTCAATTGGAGAGACAACTGAGTGCTGGTAGAATAACAGACTCAACTTTTGTTTTACTTGATGGTAAAAGAATACGCAGTCGCGATACTATTTTTATGACGCCCGACTTAAGGTTCAAAGTACTCGACATTCTGTTACCAAAGGGTACAGCTCGCACATCAGAGGAGCTGATCTCCAATTTAGAAAAAATGTCGGTTCCATACAGGGCCCTGTTACAGCATCGCAGTGAACTTTTAAAGCAATGGAACAAAAGCTACGATCTTGTTGAAAGTAAGAAAACAGAAGAACGATTGATAGAGTTGCTGACTCGACCAGAGGAAGAAGAATGAAAAGACGATGTTATTGTGGACAATCAAAATCTTTCCCTTTGTTTGATGGTAGGCATACTGACTTAGGTTGGTCCTGTAATTATTCTGATGAAGTAGACCCTGTAATACTTATGAGTGGGAGTCCACGAAGTTACAATCTGGCCCAGAAAGCTGCTAATCATTTTAAGGGCATCAGTATGCTCAATGCTCGCAGGTTAATGTTTTGCGAAATTTTTGTTTATTTTTGTGATGGAAGTGATTACGGTCATTGGTTAAATTTTAGTGAGAAAGTTAGTGCGGAACGCAAAATTCTGGTTAATATGGGTCATCATTTGCCTCATCCTGGAGACGAAGATTGGCTTGTTTATAGCTTGTCTGAAGACGAAATTCATCCTTTGATTGAGCTTGATGAAATCATCAAGGGTAGGTCGAGCTCCCTACAATTTGAAGCATCAAAAAAAATATTCGTTTCGCATTCTGTGGATGATGAAGCTCAACTAGAACCCATTATTAGGAGCTTGCGACGATATCTTGGTTGGGAAGTGTTTGTTTGCAGCGACTCGATTAGAAGCGGACCTTGGTTTGACCAGATTAAAGCGGAGCTAAAAAATAGTAATTTTCAGCTTTTTTTTATTTCGGAAACTACCAATCGTTCAGTTTTTTGTGCTTTTGAGGCGGGACTTGGTTTGGCCTGGGATAAGCCTATAGCTTTGGTAAGTTTGGATGGTTCAAAACCACCAATATACTTACAGCATTTACAGATGTGGGATTCTGTCAGGTTAAGGCAAAATAAACCATGGCTTAACTCTGAAGAGATTCTGATGGATTGTGTATTAAAGTCTGTGGGATCAATTTGATTTTGTACTAATAATTTCAATTACGATAGATTTTGATACGGGAGTCATACTACCTTTCGCAGTATATTGAAGTGGAACTAAAGGGTTTGCTTCAGGAAAATAACTAGCACAACAACCGCGAGGGATCTCAAAGGGTACAATTCGAAAGTTATTAACTTGCCGAGATTCGCCCTTATAATGACTACGAATATTTACTACTTGTTCGGAGACAAATTTTGCATCTTTCATATCATGTAAATTCATGAATAGTACTCTTCGATCTCCACTGATTCCTCTGTATCGATCATCCAGTCCGTAAATGGTTGTGTTGAATTGATCATGACTGCGAATAGTCATCATTAGGTAGCGATTTTTAGGTAACTTCCATTTAGGGATTTCGTGACAATAAAAATTTACTTTTCCATTTTGTGTGGGGAACATTCTTTTATCACGAATCGGATTAGGTAAATAAAATCCATATTTATCTCTAACTCTTTTATTGTAATTTTCAAAACCAGGAATACATTGCGATATCAAATCACGAATTCGATCATAATCTTCAGTTAACCTAAGCCAATCTATGGGACTCTGACCAAGAACTTTAGCCGCAAGTTCGCAGACTATTGAAACTTCACTTTTAAGATGTGGGCTTGCAGGTTTTAGATCTCCTTGGGTTGAGTGTACAATTCCCATAGAATTTTCTACACTTTGAAACTGTCGTCCTAATTTTTGGAAATCGATTTCACTCCTGCCGAGGCAGGGCAGAATCAATGCTTGTTTTCCGGTGACGAGATGAGAACGGTTAAGTTTTGTAGAAACTTGAACACTTAGATCCAGGTTACGCAAGGCTCTGGCTGTTTGATTTGTGTCAGGTGCTGCCGATAAAAAATTGCCTCCCATGGCAAACATGAATTTCACCTTTTGTTCAAGCATGTTCTGAATAGCTTCTACGGTGTTCAATCCATGTTCGCGTGGAGGATCAAAATTAAAAACTCTTTTAAGATTATCAAGAAATTGAGAGCTAGGTCGTTCCCATATTCCCATAGTTCGATCACCTTGCACATTACTATGCCCTCTGACTGGGCATACACCAGCGCCAGGACGGCCTAGATTCCCGCGCATTGCCAAAAAGTGTACGACTTCTTTTATATTGGCAATAGCATTTTCATGCTGCGTAAGACCCATTGCCCAACAACAGATTATTTTTTTAGATTTAAGAGTCAGTTCAACTGTTTGATGAATATGGTCCATCAAAAGTCCGCTAGATTCGAGTATCTGATCCCAGCTGGTAGTTGTAAGCTGTTTGAAGTAATCCCTATATCCACTGCAATGAGTTTCGAGGAAATCCCAGTCTAGTGCAGAGTGCTCTTGATCCATTTCAAACAGTAGTTTATTAATTCCTTGAAATGCAGCGACATCTCCATTGATTCTTACGGGTAAGTGTAGGTGTGACAGTGGAGTACCTGAGCTAAGAAATGACCAGGGTTCCTGCGGATGCTGAAATCTACGATTGGCGGTTTCGAGTAGTGGATTGACGGTTATGATGGCGGCACCATTTCGGGCTGCAGATTGAAGACTACTAAGCATTCTTGGGTGATTGGTGCCAGGATTTTGGCCAATAATGATGATCAGATCAGCTATCTCAAAATCATCGAGAGTTACCGTACCCTTTCCCACGCCAATGCTCTGTTTGAGTGCTTGGCCACTGGACTCATGACACATATTGCTACAGTCTGGCAGATTATTTGTGCCGAGTACGCGCACCATCAATTGGTACAAAAAAGCAGTTTCATTACTAGTTCTGCCGGAAGTGTAGAAAATAGATTCGTGGGGGGAATTGTTTTTCTTTAATTGATCGTGAATGATTTGGAAGCTTTGTTGCCATGATATAGGTTGATAGTATTTAGAGTCGGCAAACAGAGCCATTGGATGCGTTAGTCGTCCTTGTTTACCCAGCCAATAATCTTCTTTCCCAAGTAGTTCATCCACGCTGTACTTCGCAAAAAAATCAGGAGTTACTCGTTTTTGAGTTGCTTCTTCAGCTATGGCTTTAGCTCCATTTTCACAAAATTCAGCGAAACTTCTTTTCTCATCGGGGTCTGGCCAGGCGCAACCAGGACAATCAAAGCCATTACTCTGGTTGGCTTTAAGCATTAACTTAGTTCCTCGGATAATGCCAGTTTCAGAATGCAGATGTTCTAGGCTGGATTTAATAGCAGGCAGGCCTCCTGCGATCTGAGGAATAGGTTTAACCTTTAGTTCGCCAAGTTCCTCCGGCATAACACTCTGATTTTTTGAATGCGATTTTCGAGAAGTTTTGTCTGTCGAATGATCAAGTTTGGTATTGGGAGACTTACCCATTAGTGCCCCTCTTTTTTAGGTCTTGGAAAAAGTACAGAATTGGAATCATTTTGATTCTCATGGTCAGACGGATGTAAGCAAGCATATTCTTTTTCAATGGAGAGACTTAAATTCTCTATCTCATATTTCAGTTGATCTATTTGATTACTTTTTAAATTTTTAAAATCAGATTTAGGAATAAAAAACTGGAAGCCATCATTGTTTAAATCCATCTTAAATATTTCATCTAGAATTATACGGTAACTCCACTTATGGTTTGCATTTTCCAGAGGGTGAATAAGTAAACCTTTACTATCGAGTACCTTAAGGTCATCGCGATTTATTCTCAAGCGAATACTATTCTTATGTATTCTTAGTTTCATGTTCTGATCCTTCAATTCGATTGGCATGACAGTAAACATTGAATCGCTCTTCTTTTAAAAAACCTAAGAGAGTGATTCCAAATTTGCGTGCTATTTCAAGGGCCAGAGACGATGGGGCGCCAATGGCAGCTACTATTGCAATTCCAGATCGTGCAGCCTTCTGAAGTAATTCGAATCCCGCGCGTCCGCTAAGCAGAAGTACTACATTTGATAGTTGGTTATTTTGTTTTTCTTTTATCAAGGAGCCAATAAGTTTATCCAAGCTGTTATGTCTTCCAATATCTTCTCTGATCTTGATAAGTCCATTTTCGACAGAAAACAGTGCAGAAGCATGAAGTCCTCCGCTCAACATAAATTGGGGCTGGCTAAGTTGAAGTTTGTTGGCCCAATCAAAAAACTTTTGCTTTGGGATTGGGGGTTCGTTCCAATGACTCTGACGTACAGGAAGATGCTCCAAGCTATCGAATCTACAAATCCCGCAGGCACTGTGAGAAATGTGATTATCGGAGATTCTAGGCAATTTTGATATTGATTTTAGTGAGACTTCACAATGGTCACTTTGGATCCACTCAATTTTCTCAATTTCATTGATTTGATCAATAATGCCCCCAGTAAATAAAAACCCAACCACAAGATCATCTAGGTCCTGTGGACTACATAAGGTAATACCTAACGAGCCATGGTCCTTAATCGTAATATGCAGAGGCCGTTCCTCTGCTACAGTTTCCGTTCGAAGTGAATTGGTAAAAGTTGATTTTGATAAACGTAGCGCTGATACAGACCGCAAGCATTGAGAATCAGAACTCATATTATTCATAATATCCCATTAAGACTAATTTCGCTGTGCTATATTTAGTTCACTATGGCTATAAAATACGATTCTTTGGTGTTAGAGAAACTTAATTACAACTCATACTTAAAAATTCCCCAACTACTAGACTTGCAAGAGCTGATTTCTGACCCACAGCATCATGATGAAATGTTTTTCATTATTATTCATCAGGCTTCTGAATTATGGTTCAAAAATATTCTACATGAATCAGACAAGGTGGTAGAAGCTTTTCGAAAACCCTCTGTAAGTAGAGCTTTGAAGGGTTTTAAGCGCATTACCGCAATTATGGATTTGATGGTGAAGCAGATTAATCTTCTATCTACGCTCACACCGGTAGAATTTGCTGGTTTTCGCGATAATCTTAATCCAGCCAGTGGTTTTCAGTCCGTTCAATTTCGTGAGATAGAATTTCGATTCGGAGTACGTGACGCATTTTTTCTCAAATTTTTCGAATCGAAACCAGAAGTAGCTCAAAAACTCGAAGAAATTCGTAAATCGCCATCGGTATATGATGAATTTTGGAATAGTTTGAAATTACTGGGACATTCAGTACCAGATGAGTTTGTGACTCGTGACTATACGCAAAATCATTCGATGAATGCAGATTTGGTTGAGGTTTTAAGGTCAATTTATACCGATCCTGGTGAAGACTATCATTTATGTCTATTATTCGAGGCGATGATGGATTTTGATGAGAAGTTTTCTCTTTTTAGATCAACTCATATGCTGATGGTAGAACGTACAATCGGTTATAAAAAAGGGACTGGTGGGAGCGCTGGTTATAAGTTTCTTCAATCCCGTGCACATCTCAAGTATTTTCCTGAGATTTGGGAAGTACGTAATCATATTGGTAGTGAGAATTACGGAGGTTAAATGCCAGTTACAGCGCAATCATTGAGTGGTAAAAGAGCCATTGTTTGTGGTGCTAGTCGAGGGATCGGAGCCGCTTGTGCTAGGTCTCTTGCGGAGATAGGCTGTTCGGTTGTACTTTTGGCTCGCAATTACGATGCTATGGAAAGCTTGAGAACGGAACTTCCTGGAAGTAATCACGAGATTTTAGCAGTAGATCTGAGTGATCTCGAATCTCTCAAAAAAGCGGTTGCAGGTTTAGTTGAACGTAGACCTGTAAATATCTTAATAAATAATTCAGGGGGGCCAAAGGCTGGCCCACTATTGCAAGCTAGTGAACGGACTTTTTCTGAGGGGTTGCAAAATCATGTGCTAGCTTCTCAGTTGTTGGTCAACTTATGCTTGGAAGGTATGAAAAGTACTCAATACGGACGTATAATTCAGATTATCTCTACCTCAGTAAAGGCTCCCATACCTAACCTTGGTGTGAGTAATACAATTCGTGGGGCAGTGGCGAGTTGGTCTAAATCACTATCCAATGAATTGGGTCAATACGGTGTCACTGTAAATAATGTTCTACCTGGCTATACTGACACGGAGCGTTTACATGAGCTTATTAAAGCCGCAAGTTCAAGACAAGGCCTTAGTGAAGATAAAATTATAGAGCTTTGGAAAGCTAAAGTACCTTTGGGGCGTTTTGCAGAAGCACAAGAAGTGGCAAGTGCTGTCGCGTTTCTGGCGAGTCCTGCGGCAGCCTATATCACAGGGATTAATTTGCCAGTTGATGGAGGAAGGACGCCTAGTCTATGAAATTTGATATTTTCTTTGCTATTTGTCAAACACCAGTGAATGAGCATATTCCTAATGAGCGAGCTATGTTCAAGAATTTTCTTGAGCAGTTTTTACTGGCTGACGAGCTGGGCTTTGGCATTGGTTGGATTGCAGAGACTCACTTATCCTGCCAGATACAAAAAAAGAATCCAGGAGCTGTAGTTCCTCATTTTCAGGGAGAGATTGGTTTAAACACAGACATTTTACAGATGGCTCATTGGCTTTATGCTCGAACTAAAAAGATTGAAGTAGGTTCGGCCATCAGAAATATTTTGTGTAATGGCGGCCCCGTGGCTCATGCTGAAGCGATCCGCACTTTTCTAACAATTCACAGTATGGACGTGAAAGATGAGCGAGGACTTAACATTGGCTTTGCATCAGGTCGTTTTCCATTTAGTAACACACCTTACGGAATTTATCCTCGTAATTCTGTGGAGAAAGCTCTCTGGCCCGTTTTAAAAGGTAGAATTTTTCAGGAAGCTACTGAGATTTTTTGTCGTTTATTAAAGGGTGAAGTAATCGGTTCAGAAGACGTTCTGCAACGTGGTTATATAAAGCCAACGGATTTTAGAAATGAAAAAGATTGGACTAGAGTACAGCAGGCAGCTGGCGAATCATTAGATCATGTAGTAGTCCCTTCATTTTATAAGTTTGATCCCGTGGGAATAATACCCTTCGAGGCACCTATAGATAAACTACGTTTGACAGTTGGCTCTGCAGACCCCGAAGTTCATGCCCTTGCTAATGAGATATTGCCGGTAGCTGTTTTTAATTTATCCATAACGCCACCCAAGCAGATTGAAGAAACCCATTCCAAGATGAGCAAAATTTATCATTCGGCAGGCGGTCTTTGGAAGCGTGAGTATATGCCTCGTACAGTTCTTTGTTTCCTGAATGATGATCAGGGTGTGGGGATTGATGAAAGACGCGAAAGAGCGAAAAAAGCGGCTTTAAATGCCAATGAGAACTACTGGAAAGCGATTGAAGGAACTCTTGACCCCGCTAAAGTAGCAAATGCTACTGATAATGCTCTAGTGGGAACACCCGAAGATGTTGTGGAGCAAATAAGAGAGCGCTTTCATCCACAGGATAAATTACTCCTATGGTTTGATTTTAACAATCATAATAGTGCTGAAGTTATGCAAGGTATGCGATTGTTTATGGAAAAAGTAGCTCCTCACTTTTGAGGTTGGAGGCAAGCTATGAGTCAAGAAATTAGCAATACTTGGGTTCCGCTAGTCGAATATCGGAGGAATGGCGTTGCCGAATGCACAATACACGGTGCGGTTGCATGGGTATCGGGCAAGCGTTTGATATACAGCTGGGGTGGTAATGTTATTTGCTATGGTCGTAGCATGATGAAACCTGTGATGATGAGGGTTTTCAGCAATGATCTAGATAATGTTCTCAACTGGGAACAAAAAGCGATTTCGGTAGCAAGTCATAATGGTGATACAGAGCATGTACGGGCGGTTAAATCTATTCTTAAGGAATCCGAGCTGGGATTAATGCAGACTCCTCATGCGCTTCCTATGATTCAATTTGGTAAGCAGCGTCGCCGACCGCGGCGCTGGTATCATACTTGCTCGGGCGAGCACGCTGCTATTTTACGGGGTTGTCAGCTTCAAGGCTGCAACTCAATAACAACATACTCGACGATATTAAAAGAAATAAATTTTTCATTGTATATATATTTTTCATAATCTATAATTTAAAATCCTACTTTAAGGGTTAATATTAGTTGTCTTGGAATTGGCCATCCAAAAGCAGCAATACCTTGACCAAAGTTTTGATTCAAGTCACTACTACTACCTCTACCTTGAAAGTTTATTCTAGGATCAACACCGGTATAACTTGTGAAAAGCGCAATGTTTCTACCAGATACACCAAGCGAAGCAGTATCAAAGTTAAACGTATCCAAAATACTCCCTTCAAACCTGTAATTCAAACTTAATTCATTCCAACTTATAAAATCTGCCGCCTCCATTGTATTCAGTCCTGAAAAGGGAGCTAGAGCAAGAGTTTCATTTAACCATCGGTCAAGAGCGTCAACTCTAACTGAAGCATCGTTTTGCGGTGTATAGCTGCCGTCAACACCGCCAGTTTGCCAATCGAGATTAACCTGAGCAGATCTTGGTAGGTTAAGTCCAATTACACTGTTTGATTGTCTAAATGCGTCGGTTAAATTATTAACGACAAAGTTACCTGCCTTGTATTCAAATGTAGTACTTAAAGTAAAGTTTTTATAAGTTACAGAACCACCAAATGATCCAGTCCAATCCGGAGTTTGTTTCCCCATAAAGTGGTCAAGCAGATCACCATCTCCGTCTTCATCCTTTAATAGAACACCACCAGTGCCAATTGATTTAGGCAAATTACCTATATCAGCAGGAGTTTTTCCAGAAAAGTAAGCC
>MDTD01066956.1_pt1 | contig 11709 bp, 8 predicted proteins | sample 811221 | NCBI WGS metagenome assembly MDTD01 (sample SAMN05326646, study PRJNA326480) | marine metagenome | isolation source: seawater | place: Pacific Ocean: South West | collected 2011
CCCATGCCACCGGCGATCATGATCGGCTTGTGGTAACCACGGGTTTCCGGGCCACGGGGCGAGTCGATGGTGGTCTCGAAGGTACGGAAGTAACCGTTCAGGTTCGGGCGACCAAACTCGTTGTTGAACGCGGCGCCGCCGAGCGGGCCTTCGATCATGATCTGCAGCGGGGTAACAATGCGCGAAGGCTTGCCGTTGTCTTCTTCCCACGGCTGGACGAAGCCCGGAATACGCAGGTTGGAGACGGTGAAACCGGTCAGGCCGGCCTTGGGCTTGCCGCCTATACCGGTGGCGCCTTCGTCACGGATCTCACCACCGGAACCGGTAGACGCGCCCGGGAACGGGGCAATCGCGGTCGGGTGGTTGTGGGTTTCCACCTTCATCAGGATGTGCACCGGCTCTTCATGGGCACGGTATTCAAAGCTGCCCGGCACAGGGAAGAAACGACCTGCGGTGAAACCTTCGATCACAGCGGCGTTGTCTTTATAGGCAGACAGCACGCCGTCGCTGTGCATCTGGTAGGTGTTCTTGATCATGCCGAACAGGCTCTTGTCCTGCGCCTGACCGTCGATATCCCAGCTGGCGTTGAAGATCTTGTGGCGGCAATGCTCGGAGTTGGCCTGGGCGAACATCATCAGTTCAACGTCGCTCGGGTTGCGGCCAAGGCCGGTGAAGCTTTCAACCAGATAGTCGATCTCGTCTTCGGCCAGCGCCAGACCCAGGCTGCTGTTGGCTTCAACCAGCGCATCACGGCCACCGGCCAGGATGTCGACACGCTGGAACGGCTTGGGCTCGGTATGCGCGAACAACGCCGCTGCCGCATCCAGATCATTCAGCGCCAGCTCGGTCATGCGGTCGTGCAGTTCGGCTTTCAGCGTCGCGCGCTCATCTGCCGACAGCTCGCCACTGACGTAATAGGCAATACCGCGCTCCAGGCGCAGCACCTGGCTCAAGCCACAGTTGCGGGCGATGTCGGTCGCCTTGCTGGACCAGGGGGAGATGGTGCCAAAACGCGGCACAACCAACACCAGTTCGCCTGCCGGCTCTTCTACCGGCACGGACGGGCCGTAGCGCAGCAGACGGTCAAGCACCTGCGCGGATTGCTCGTCCAGCTCGCTGCTCAGCTCGGCGAAATGCATGAACTCGGCGTACACCCCGGTCACTCCGGCAAGGCGGCTTTGCAGCTTAGCGAGCAACTTGGTACGACGAAAATCAGAAAGGGCTGGGGCTCCACGCAGGATATGCATGTCGGTATCGGCCTCGGGATGCGAACAGTGGGAAAAAGAAGGCGCATAGGATACCCCAAGCGGGGCGTTGGAGCCATGCCGAGCTGGTCAGCGGCAACCCGCTGTCATTGCGCCAGCGGCTATTGCCGCAGCGCGCTTTTGCCTATACTGGCGCCATGCATCGACCAGCCCCCCGCCTTCCCCGTTTCAAGGCTCTGGCCACCGCCCTGTGCGCCGTGTTGCTGGCAGCCTGTGAGCAAAGCACCCAACTGGAACAGATTCAGGAGGACGGCACCCTGCGCGTGATCACCCGCAACACGCCGACCACCTTCTATCAGGACCGCAACGGTGATACCGGGCTGGAGTACGAGCTGGCCAAGCGCTTTGCCGACAGCCTGGGTGTGGGCCTGGACATGCAGGCCGCCGACACCGTCGACAGCCTCTACCACCAGCTTGGCGAAGCCGATGGTCCGCACGTGGCGGCAGCCGGCCTGACCGTCAACCCGGCGCGCAGCGAGCAGATTCGCTTTGCCGTGCCCTATCTCGACGTGATTCCCCAGGTGGTCTACCGGCGTGGCAGCCGCAAGCCGCGCAGTATTGAAGACCTTTATGATCAGCGCCTGATGGTACTCAAGGGCAGCACCCTGGCTGACGAGCTGCGCACCCTGCAGCAGAGCCACCCGGAGCTGACCTTTGAGGAGTCGGACAGCGTTGAGGTGGTTGACCTGCTGCGCCTGGTCAACGACGGCGAGATCGACAGCGCGGTGGTCTATTCCAACGAGCTGGTGGTCAATCAGGCGTTTTACCCGGCCGTGAGCGTTGCCTTTGACCTGGGCGACGGCCAGCCGATGGCCTGGGCGCTGCGCCAGTACGCCGACAGCACGCTGCTGGATGCGGTCAATGGCTTCTTCTCGCGCATCAAGGCCGACGGCACGCTGGATCAGTTGATCGAGCGCTTTTACGGCCACTCCGATGTACTGGACTATGTGGGTGCCCGCGCCTTCGCCACCCATATGCAGAATCGCCTGCCGCGCTTTGAGACCTTTCTGCGCCAGGCCGGCGACCAGAACGGGCTGGACTGGCGCCTGCTGGCCGCCATGAGTTATCAGGAATCGCTCTGGGACCCGAACGCGCGCTCGGCCACCGGCGTACGCGGGCTGATGATGCTGACCCTGCCAACCGCCAAATTCGTGGGCGTAACCAACCGCGTTGACCCACAGCAGAGCATCAACGGCGGCGCGCGCTATCTGATCTGGGTGCGCGACCAGATCCCGACCGACATCCCCGAGCCCGACCGCACCTGGTTTGCGCTGGCGGCCTACAACGTTGGCCTTGGTCATTTGGACGACGCGCGCAAGCTGACCGCCGACGGCGGCCGCGACCCCAACCGCTGGGTCGACGTAAAGGATTTTCTACCGCTGCTGCAGAAGAAGGAGTGGTACAGCAAAACACGCTACGGCTACGCCCGCGGCTCAGAGCCGGTGCACTACGTGCAGAACATCCGCCGCTACTACGACATCCTGCAATGGGTCACCCAACCCCAATCCGAATCCCGCCAGCAACCGGCCGAGCAGTACCACGCGCCGGGGATTCTGGAGCAGCTGCCGGATGGGGTGTAGCGCAGCGCGGAGCGCTGCGCTACACAGCTGCAAGCTATAAGCTGCAAGCCTCAAGCTAAAAGCAAAACCACCTCAGCCGCGAAGTGAGCCGTCATACCCTCATGCAGACTTGATGCCGCCTCGGCGGACACGCTGCGCTTAGTCCGCCCTACAACACAGCGCCAGTCCGTAGGGCGGACTATGCGCAGCGTGCCCGCCGCGCTCCCGCAAGTGCCGAGGCTCAACGTGTTTTGCCGGCTTGGTGCCACCCTCGCGGACAAGCCTTTGGCTTTGCCCGCCCTACAGGAAGGTCGCCGACGGATGGGATGAAGCACCTCGCGCGCATCGCCACGCTGCAAAGAACCATAAAAAAACCCGCGCGATTCAACACCGCACGGGTTTTGCTTGAAGCTTGTGGCTTGTGGCTTGTGGCTTGTGGCTTGCGGCTTGCAGCTTGCAGCTTAAGGCTGCGCCTTCCGCCTCTCCCTAAAAAACCCCGACAACAACGCCCCACACTCCTCGGCCAAGACCCCGCCCTCAACCTGCACCCGGTGATTCATCCAGGGCTGGTCCAGGACTTGGCTGCGGCTGGCGACGGCGCCGGAGCGGGGTTCGCTGGCGCCGTAGACCAGACGCCCGATGCGGCTGTGAATCAGCAGGCCGGAGCACATGGTGCAAGGTTCGAGGGTGACGTACAGGGTGGTGCCGGGCAGGCGGTAGTTCTGCAAGGCCGTTGCGGCCTGGCGAATGGCGACCATCTCGGCATGGGCGCTGGGGTCGAGGCTGGTGATCGGCTGGTTAAACCCTTCGCCAATCACCTTGCCATCTTGCACCAGCACGGCGCCCACCGGGACTTCGCCCCGCTCGGCCGCCAGCCGCGCCTGCGCCAGCGCCAGCCGCATGAAGTCGATGTCAGCTGGCGTCATGGCGTGTCCTTCTCAACAGGCAGGCAGATCAGATCAGCTTGCGCTCGCGCAGCAGACCCACCACTTTCTCGACACAGCCTTCCAGATCCAGCTCGGCGGTGTTGAGCACCAGATCAGCATCGCTCGGCGCTTCATACGGGAACGAAATGCCCGGAATGGTGCCTTCGACGTTGGCCGCGTAGATGCCTGAGGGGTCACGCTGCTGACAGACATCCAGCGGCGTATCCAGGTGCACCAGCAGGCAGCGGTTGCCGAGGATATGACGCGCAGTCGCGCGGCTTTCTTCGGTCGGTGCAACAAAGGCACCAATGGCAATCAGACCTGCTTCGTTCATCTGGCGAGCGATGCGCGCGCCCTTGTGCAGGTTCTCGGCACGACCGGCGGCATCCATGGCCAGGCCTTTGCTTAGATCCTGACGCATGACCTTGCCATCCAGCACGTAGCAGGCACGGCCGCCGTCGAACAGCTTACGCTCCAGTGCGTAGGCGATGCTGCTCTTGCCAGAGCCGGACAGACCGGTAAACAGCAGGGTCACGGGCTCCTGACCAAAGCGCTCGGCGCGCTCCTGCGGGGTGACGTGAGCAAAGCGCCCATGCTGGCTGCCGCTGCTGTTCTGGTTGCCCTGGGCCTTGGCGACGATCATGCCCGCGCCTACGGTGCCGTTGGTCATGCGGTCGATGACGATAAAGGCACCGGAGGTGTGGTTGCTCTGATAGTCATCAAAGGCAATCGGACGCTCCAGGGCGACCTGCACGCGGCCGATTTCGTTCAGCGCCAGCTCGGCAGCAGGCTGCTGCTCCAGCGTGTTGACGTCGATACGGTGCTGAATACGGGTAAAGGATGCCGGGCTGTAGCTGGTGGCACGCTTGATGTCGTATTTGCGGCCAGGCTGCATGGGCTGCTCGGCCATCCACACCAGGGTTGCCTCAAACTGATCGCCGATCAGCGGCAGGTTGTCGGCGTGGCACAGCATGTCGCCACGGGAGATATCGATCTCGTCTTCCAGCGTCAGGGTAACCGCCTGACCTGGGCCTGCCTCTTCCAGCTCGCCATCAAAGGTAACGATGGATTTGACGCGGCTGCCCTTGCCCGACGGCAGCACGGTCAGCTCGTCGCCCTTACGCACAACGCCAGAGGCGATGGTGCCGGCAAAGCCGCGGAAGTTCAGGTTGGGGCGGGTAACCAGCTGCACCGGGAAGCGCAGATCGGTGGTATTGCGGTCGCTGGCGATCTCGACGGTTTCCAGGATCTCCATCAGCGAGGGGCCGGTGTACCAGGGGCTGCGCTCGCTGTGGTTGACCACGTTGTCGCCCTTGAGCGCCGACATGGGCACAAACTGCACCTTGTCGCCGTCCAGCAGTTCCAGGCCCTTGGCAAACTGCAGGTAGTCCTCACGGATCTTGTCAAAGACGGTCTGATCGAAGTCCATCAGGTCCATCTTGTTGACCGCAACCACGATGTGCTTGATGCCCAGCAGGGATGCAATAAAGCTGTGGCGCTTGGTCTGGGTCTGAACGCCGTAACGGGCGTCAATCAGGATGATCGCCAGGTCACAGGTAGAAGCACCGGTCGCCATGTTACGGGTGTACTGCTCATGGCCAGGGGTATCGGCGATGATGAACTTGCGCTTGGCGGTCGAGAAGTAGCGGTAGGCTACGTCGATGGTAATACCCTGCTCACGCTCAGCCTGCAGACCATCCACCAGCAGCGCCAGATCCACCTCTTCGCCAGTGGTACCGGACTTCTTGGAGTCACGGGTGATGGCTTCCATGTGATCTTCATAGATCATCTTGGAGTCATGCAGCAAACGCCCGATCAAGGTGCTCTTGCCGTCGTCGACGTTACCGCAGGTCAGAAAGCGCAGCAGTTCCTTGCGTTCGTGCTGGGCCAGGTAAGCCAGGATGTCCTGGCTGATCAATTCCGACTGATGCGACATTAGTTCAATCCTGATTCGTGAGCGGAGGGCTGAAGGCTGAAGGCTAGAAGCTGGAAGTCCAGCATCCGCGTTCAGCGCTACTCTGTTGTACGACCGATCTGTCTCTGTAAGCCCGTCAGCATGGACGAAATACGCTTGCAGCGACCAACCCAATCTTGACTCAAAGTCCGAGGTATCAGCCCCACCTCTCTGCCAATGTAAATTTGTGTTCTAAGTTCTGAACATGACCCTTTGGCCACGTTCAGAAAATGGTACTTTTCCCGGTCGCCGCCCCTGCTCATGCCTTCTGCAATGTTGCTTGGAACGGACAAAGACGACCTTGTGATCTGATCCTTGAAACCGTAATCGCGGCAATCTGAAAAGTACCTGTAAACGTCTACCGACAACCTTGCCGACAAGCGCCAAACTTCCAGCTTCTCGAAATCCATTTCTTCTAGCCTCCAGCCTCCAGCCTTCAGCGGCTTTTCCTAGAAATAGCCCTGCCGCTTCTTCTCCTCCATCGACCCGGCCGAGTCGTGGTCGATGACGCGGCCCTGGCGCTCGGAGGTGCGGGTGAGCAGCATTTCCTGGATGATTTCCGGCAGGGTGGCGGCGCTGGATTCGACGGCGCCGGTCAGCGGGTAGCAGCCCAGGGTGCGGAAGCGCACCATCTTCATTTCCGGCGTTTTGCCGTCCAGCGGCATGCGGTCGTCGTCGACCATGATCTGCGAGCCGTTGTACTCGACTACCGGACGCTCAGCTGCGAAGTACAGCGGCACAATCGGGATGCTTTCCAGATAGATGTATTGCCAGATGTCCAGCTCGGTCCAGTTGGACAACGGGAACACGCGGATGCTTTCGCCCTTGTGAACCTTGCCGTTGTAGATGTTCCACAGCTCCGGGCGCTGGTTTTTCGGGTCCCAGCGGTGGTGCTTGTCACGGAAGGAGTAAACGCGCTCTTTAGCGCGGGACTTCTCTTCGTCACGGCGGGCGCCGCCAAAGGCTGCATCAAACCCGTACTTGTCCAGTGCCTGCTTCAGGCCCTGGGTTTTCATCACGTCGGTGTGCACCGCGCTGCCGTGGGTGAAGGGGTTGATACCCTGCGCCACGCCTTCCGGGTTCTTGTGTACCAGCAGATCAAGGTCCATCTCCTTGACCATCTTTTCGCGGAACTCGTACATCGCCTGAAACTTCCAGCCGGTGTCCACGTGCAGCACCGGGAACGGCAAACGGCCCGGGTAGAAGGCCTTGCGCGCCAGGTGCAGCATGACTGCGGAGTCTTTACCGATCGAATAGAGCATGACCGGGTTCTGGAACTCGGCCGCCACTTCACGAATGATGTGAATGCTCTCGGCTTCCAGTTGTTTCAGGTGAGTCAGTTTTTCCAGCATGGTGTACTCGCGTTGAATGGGTAACGGCCCTGCGGCCCAATTCGACTGCCGCGCATTGTATCAAAGGCTATTTTTTATAATAAGCAGCCGATCAAGAACCATCGGCTATAAGCATATAAAAAACAGGCTGGAGGCTGGAGGCTGGAGGCTGGAGGCTGGAGGCTGGAGGCTGGAGGCTGGACAAGATAAATCCGAGATGCAGCTTGGCAAACAGAGTTTGCAGAAAATAAAAACAGATAGTCACAACAGCTCGGACCGCTTCAAGCTTCAAGCCTCCAGCCTTCGGCCTTCAGCGGCTTTTCCTGCCGCTCAGCGCTGTGCGCTGCGCTATACCGGATTATCAACATCAATAAACTGATGCTCGATGCCAAAGGTGGCCGCCAGATGTTCGCCGAGCGCTTTGGCGCCGTAGCGTTCGGTGGCGTGGTGGCCGGCGGCGTAGAAGTGGATGCCGTTTTCGCGGGCGGCGTGCACTGTGGGCTCGGACACTTCGCCGGTAATAAAGGCATCGACGCCCAGCGCGATAGCCTTGTCGATATAGCCCTGGGCGGCACCAGTGCACCAGGCGATGCGTTTGACCGGGCGGTCGTGGCCGGCAATAAACAGCGGTTCGCGTTGCAGGCGCTCGGCCAGTTGCTGCGCCAGTGCGTCGCCGTTACAGGACTCTGACAGCTCGCCGGTGAGCCCCACCGAGCGCGGGTTGTGCGGCTCCAGACCGCCGCTGATCTGCCAACCCATCAGCTTTGCCAGCTGCACGTTATTGCCCAGCTCGGCGTGCACATCCAGCGGCAGGTGATAGGCCATAAGGTTGATGTCGTGCTGCAGCAGGGCCTTCAAGCGGCGCTGCTTGATACCCACAACAGCCGCAGCCTCGCCGCGCCAGAAGTAACCATGATGCACCAACAACAAGTCGGCCTCGGCCGCTACCGCCGCGTCCACCAGCGCCTGACTCGCTGTGACGCCACTGACGATACGACGTATCTCGCGACTACCTTCTACCTGCAGGCCATTGGGGCAATAGTCCTGAAAGCTGTCGCTGTCGAGCAGTTCATTGCAGTAGCGCAGCAGCGTGTCGCGTTCGACCATGGGGGCCTCCAGTTGGGCGGGTAATGAGCGTCTCATTGTCCGGTGTCCGACGAGCGGTTACAAGGCGGGGGTGATCGACCACCGCAGTGCGTACCACAACCCTGCATTATCTGTCCCGAGTCCGTATAATGCCGCAGGATTCGGCCCTGAGCGGCCAGCACAGACGACGGGCAGGATTTTCATGAAAGAACTGTTACGCACTATGGGTTGGCCTGTGGTCTGCGGCATCCTGATGGCCGTATTGATCATTCAACAGTTCCCTGAATGGCTTGGCCTGCCGGCGCACGACATTGTGCTGCGCGAGGTATCAGAACCCCGCTCGAACATGGGCCTGGTGTCCTACAGCCGCGGCGTAGAGCGCGCCTCCCCCGCCGTTGCCAACATTTACACCAGCAAGGCTGCCGATGGCGCGATGCGCGACTACTCCGACAGCCTCAGCAGCCCCAACCCGACGCAGTCCAGCCTGGGCTCGGCGGTGATCCTCAACCCCGAAGGCTACCTGCTGACCAACAACCACGTGATTGCCGGCGCGGATGAAATTCAGGTAGCACTCAAAGACGGCCGTGAAGCCCTGGCCACGGTGATTGGCGCCGACCCGGAAACCGATCTGGCGGTACTCAAGATCGACCTGCCCAACCTGCCCTCCATCACCATCGACTCGCGCGACCAGCAGCGCATTGGCGACGTGGTCATGGCCATCGGCAACCCCTTTGGCCTTGGGCAAACCGTCACCATGGGCATTATCAGCGCCACTGGCCGCAACCAGTTGGGGCTCAATACCTATGAAGACTTTATTCAAACCGATGCGGCGATTAACCAGGGTAACTCCGGCGGCGCACTGATTGACGCCGAGGGCAACCTGATCGGCATCAACACGGCTATTTTTTCCCAGGCTGGCGCTGCGCAAGGCATCGGCTTTGCGATTCCGGTGCAGCTGGCGGTTGAGGTGATGCAGGCGATCATTCAGCACGGCCATGTCATTCGCGGCTGGCTGGGTGTGGCGGTGCAACCGATGACGCCGGAGCTGGCGGAGTCTTTCGGGCTAGATGTCAGCCAGGGCATTGTGGTGACCAGCCTGTACCGTAACGGCCCGGCCTGGAACGCGGGCCTGCTCCCCGGCGATGTGATCCTGCGCATCAATGACCAGCCGACCACCAGCGGCCGGCAAGCCATGAATCAGGTGGCGCGCGCCAAGCCGGGTGACAGCATTGAACTGGAGGTGCTGCGCAGCGGCCAGCCAGTCAACCTGAAGGCCGAAGTGGCCGTGCGCCCGTCCTTCCAGAACTGACGGGCGCGGCAACGGTACTCAGAGCACCTCGTCCAGAGCCGCCAGTAATGCCTTGTTCTGCGCCTCGGTGCCGATGGTGATGCGCAAGAACTGATCGATACGCGGCAGACGGAAGTGCCGCACGATGACCCGTCGCTCACGCAGCCCCTGGGCCAGTTCGGCAGCATCGCGCTGAGTGTGACGCGCGAACACGAAGTTGGCCTGCGACGGCAGCACCTCGAACCCACGCTCGGTGAGCGCCTCGGCCAGACTCTCGCGGCTGCGCATGACCGCCTGACGCGTCTGGTTGAACCAGCTCTGATCCTGAAACGCCGCAACCGCACCGACAATCGCCAGGCGATCCAGCGGGTAGGAGTTGAAGCTGTTCTTGATGCGCTCCAGCGCCTCGATCAGGTCCGCATGCCCGACCGCCAGCCCCACGCGCAGGCCGGCCAGCGAGCGAGACTTGGACAAGGTCTGGGTGACCAGCAGGTTGGGATAACGGTCAACCAGGGTGATGGCCGTTTCGGCGCCAAAATCGACATAGGCCTCATCAACCACCACAACCGAGTCCGGGTTGGCATCGAGGATCTGCTCGATCTGCTCCAGCCCCAGCGCCACACCGGTCGGTGCGTTCGGGTTGGGGAAGATGATGCCGCCATTGGCCTTGCGGTAGTCCGCCGGGTCGATGCTGAAATCGTCACGCAGCGGCTGCGGAGCGGCCTCGATACCGTACAGGCCGCAATACACCGGGTAAAAACTGTAGGTAATGTCCGGGTACAGCACCGGCCGACCATGCTGGAACAACCCGTGAAAGATGTGCGCCAGCACTTCATCCGAGCCGTTACCAACAAACACCTGCGCGGTGTCCACGCCGTAGTAGCTGGCAATCTCGTCTTTCAGCGCATCGGCATTGGGCGCCGGATACAGACGCAGGCTGTCATTGAGTTCCGTCTGAATGGCATCCACCACCCGCGGCGACGGTCCATAGGGGTTCTCGTTGGTATTGAGCTTGACCAGGTTCTCGACCTTGGGCTGCTCACCCGGCACATAGGGCACCAGGTCGTTGACAAAGGGACTCCAGAAACGACTCACGGGACACTCCAGAAACCCGCTGAAGGCTAAAGGCTGAAGGCTGAAAGACCTGACTCAGTGCCGACCTTCCAGCCTTCAGCCTACAGCCTAGAGCGGCTGTTAGGGTTTGATTCGGTATTCCGCGCTGCGCGCGTGGGCGGTCAGGCTTTCGCCGCGGGCCAGCACTGATGCGGTTTTGCCCAGCTCGGACGCGCCGTCCGGTGAGCAGAAGATCAGCGATGAGCGCTTCTGGAAATCATAGACTCCCAGCGGCGACGAGAAGCGTGCGGTGCCGGAGGTCGGCAGTACGTGGTTGGGGCCTGCGCAGTAGTCGCCCAACGCTTCCGGGGTATAGCGCCCCATGAAGATGGCGCCGGCGTGACGTACCTGTGGCAGCAGGGCTTCCGGGTCTGCGACCGACAACTCCAGGTGCTCCGGGGCAATGCGGTTGGTCAGCACACAGGCCTGCTCCAGGTCGTCCACCTTGATCAGCGCGCCGCGGGTTTCCAGCGACACACGCACAATGGCGTCACGCTCAAGGTCGCCGATCAGACGATTGAGGCTGGCTTCCACAGCGTCGAGAAACGCGGCATCGGGCGAGAGCAGAATGGATTGAGCGTCTTCATCGTGCTCGGCCTGGGAGAACAGATCCATGGCGATCCAGTCCGGATCGGTCTGCCCGTCGCACACCACCAGAATCTCGGACGGGCCGGCGATCATGTCGATACCGACCTGGCCAAACACCGCGCGCTTGGCGGTGGCAACATAAATGTTGCCGGGGCCGACGATCTTGTCGACCTGCGGCACGCTTTCAGTGCCGTAGGCCAACGCCGCGACAGCCTGCGCGCCGCCAATGGTAAACACGTGGTCAACACCGGCCAGACAGGCCGCTGCCAGCACCAGTTCGTTGATTTCACCACGCGGGGTCGGCACCACCATGACCACTTCCGGCACGCCGGCAACCTTGGCCGGAATCGCATTCATCAGTACCGAAGACGGGTAAGAGGCCTTGCCGCCCGGCACATACAAACCGACGCGATCCAGCGGCGTGATCTGCTGACCCAGCACGGTGCCATCGGCCTCGGTGTAGCGCCAGGAGTCCTGGCGCTGGTGTTCGTGGTAGCTGCGCACCCGCTCGGCGGCAACAGACAGAGCTTCTCGTTGCTCTGGGGTAATACGCTCAAGCGCCAGCTCGAGGCGCGCACGGTCGAGAATCAGGCCGGCCA
>MDTD01101584.1_pt1 | contig 11709 bp, 8 predicted proteins | sample 811221 | NCBI WGS metagenome assembly MDTD01 (sample SAMN05326646, study PRJNA326480) | marine metagenome | isolation source: seawater | place: Pacific Ocean: South West | collected 2011
GATGGCGCGTATCAGATTGAAGAAGTCCAACCCGAGGCTGTGGAGGCGTTCATCTCTGATCTCGCTGGTCGTGGCTATGTTGGTGCAAATGTGACAATGCCCCACAAAGATGCTGCCTTTCGCTTATCGCAGCCCGACGAGAAAGCCCGAGCCATCGGCGCGGCCAACACGCTGTGGCTGGATGATGGTGTGCTGCGCTCCACCAACACGGATGGCGATGGCTATGTGGGCTCCCTCGATGTGGCCGCGCCCGGTTGGCGCAACAAGGTGAATTATGCAGTGGTTTTGGGCGCCGGGGGAGCAAGCCGTTCCATCGTTTATGCTCTTTTGGGGTGTGGAGTTGCGAACGTCTATGTGGTTAATCGGACGGTCGCTAAGGCCGTTGCGATGCGCGAGATGTTTGGAAGTGGAGTTAAACCGGCGACGTGGAATGACGTGCCCGATCTCCTAGAGCGTGCGGGGTTGTTGGTGAACACCAGCTCACTCGGCATGCATGGAGAGCCCCCCCTAACAATTGATCTAGCGCCGTTGGCTGATGATGCCATCGTTTCAGACATTGTTTATGTGCCCTTGCAAACGCCACTCCTGGCAGCTGCGGCGGCGCGAGGATTAACTACGTCGGATGGGCTGGAAATGCTTCTTCATCAAGCAGTCCGTGGGTTTGAGCTCTGGTTTGGTCTTCGGCCAGAGGTTACGCGCGAGCAATACGACGTCATGGCTGCTGATTTGGTGGATGGGTAGAGATGTCTCTATTGGATTCTTCTTCATTACTTTCGTCCGAAAAATCAGGGTCAACAATCTTCTACGCAATTTGACAATGTAACTGAAAAAAATAGCTGTCTTCGGTCTAGCGGAGCCTAAGAGGAGGGTAAGCGCGAGAGGTGTTCTTAAGGCGAAAACCAAAAGCACATCATTCTCTGGCCATGTCCTTACTGCAACGGTCGCCAGCAATTTAATAATAACCTTAATCATCCGGACCAATGATGGCTGCGGTTCTTCTTGGTGAACAGGTTGAATATTCGGGCCAGCCTCCTGTCTTGCTTGCTCTTTTGCACTATGCAAATGTCCTGGGTGTTTTCAGAGAGCTGGATACAGCGGAAGAGGGGAGAACTTCGATTTCGTTTGCACATTATGGTGATACGTTACAGGCGTTTTCAGAGAAGACGGTGCTCATCACTGGCGCAGGCGGCATGTTGGGAACGGCTTTTGTTGAATATCTATCGAAATTCTCTGACGTCGTCATGATTGCACGCACGCACAGTGAATTGGATGTCACGGACCTGGATCAAGTTATGACCCATGATGCTTATGGCCCTGACTTCATTGTCCACTGTGCGGCGGATGTTAACGCTGAACGATGTGAAAAGAATCCCTTCGAGTGCCGTCGAGTGCAAGTCGGCGGTACGAAGAATATCACAGCTTTGGCAACGGCTTGTGGAGCCCAGGTCGTCTACCCGCAGTCATTTCTCATTTTCGATGGCAGTGAAGTGCCCATTGTTGAAACCTCTTTGCCGGCGCCCATGTCTGTCTATGGGAAATGTAAGTACGAGGCCGAGGTTGGCCTTCGCGCCGCGCTGCCGCAGACGTTGGTTGTTCGTATGGCCGGGTTCTTTGGGGGTGATGAAAAGGACAAAAATTTCGTAGGCATGTTCATTCGCCATGCAATTTCGCTAATCCGTTCTGGAGAAAGAAGCTATGACGTGGGGGATCGTATCTGGCAGCCAACATATACATTAGATCTGGCTGGGAACTGTCTGGCTTTGATGGCGGCCAGAAAATCAGGGATTTACAACATGTCTTGTCATGGCCAAGCGAGTTTTTTCGAGCTTGCTGTGGCTTGTCTTGAAGAGCTTGATCTGCACCGCTACCTCACCATAAATCCAACTACCGAGGCCGCAGTGACGGTGGACGAGATAGCACCGCGTCCTCCTTCGGGAGTCATGGAAAATCAGCGCCTGGTCGCTGATGGCCTGGACCAGCAACGGCCCTGGCGGGACGCGCTTAGGGCGTATCTGGCCCGACCATTTTATCAGAATATGAAGAACGATCTCTTGATGGAGTTATCTTAATGCTTTTGGACTCTTGTGAGCTCCCCCATTTAGGCCGCGTGAATTCCCGCGTTGTAATGTCGGCTATGACCCGAGGCTTTGCCGCGCCCGGACATCTGGCAACCAAGGATATGACCGCTTATTACGGGCGTCGGGCAGAAGACGGAGTCGGGTTGATTCTGACCGAGGGTACGATCATCGATAAGACCGCCGATGGCTACAATAATGTGCCGCATATTGAGACGGTGGCCCAGGCGGAAAGCTGGAGACCTGTGGTCGAGCGGGTCCACGTCGCCGACGGCAAGATATACTCTCAGCTTTGGCATTGCGGCCGCATTTCCCATTCTGACTACACGGGCGGGGTGCCGCCCGTCAGCTCTACCAACTGGGCCGCCGAGGGCCATAACCGACAAAACGACAAGCCTTATGGTTCGCCGCGCGCACTTGAGGTGCACGAGATGGCCACGATTTACTCCATGTACCGCCGTGCGGCAAAAAATGCACTGGACGTTGGTTTTGACGGTATCCAGCTGCATTTGGGTCATGGTTACCTGGCTGACCAATTTTTCGATTCCCGCGTCAATGACCGCGATGATGCATATGGTGGGTCTGTGGAAAATCGCTGTCGGTTCGCTTTGGAAGCATTGGAAGAAGTGCTGTCCGCAATTGGGCCTGATCGGGTTATGGTTCGGATGTCGCCTTCACGAGACATGGGCGGGATATATGATTGGCCAAACCTGGAGGAGATGCTCGCCTACATCGTACCGGCCTTCGAGGCGTTGGGTTTACGGATATTGGACATTAGTTGCGCACGAGCCAACTATTATGAGACCTCGGGTCGAATAATTCGGTTGGTTCGCCCCCATTGGTCCGGAATCCTAATGGGCGGTGCGTCACTCAGTCGCGGACAAGCAGAGCAAGAATTAACAGACGGCCTTTTAGATATGGTCACTTGGGGACGACACTTGCTAGCGAACCCCGACATGGTATCTCGGTTCAAGGCTGGTAAGGAGCTTGTGGCGTTTGAACCTTCGATGCTCTCTTCTTTGGAGTGACGCCATCGAAGCCCGCGCATAGATGCGCGGAGTTTGCATGGATTTGAAACGAATTATGGATCGGACGTTATCGTGCTATAAAGGTCGGACCGGCGATACCAAAGTGAAGTCGTTAACCAAAACCCACATTATAACATTCCTTTGATTTATGAGAAAGCAGATGGCGTGACGAATAAACCAACCCCTTCGGACGCGGATGAACTGCGACAAAAGATTCTGGAACTGGTTGATGATTATTATGCGGTCACTCATCCTGAGCGCGTGTTCGACCCTGCCCGTTCTCCCGCACCGGTCTCGGGACGGGTATACGGCGCGCAGGATATGCGCAATCTGGTCGATTCAAGCTTAGATTTTTGGCTGACTACGGGACGCTTCAACGAGCAGTTCGAATCCCGATTGGGTGAATTCATTGGGTGTCGTCATGTGTTGACGGTGAATTCTGGCTCATCAGCGAATCTTGTGGCGCTTGCTGGCTTGACAAGTCACCTACACAAAGAGCGAGCTCTGAAACCGGGTGACGAGTTCATCACCTGCGCTACTGGTTTTCCAACAACTGTAAATCCTGGCATCCTCTACGGTTTGACGCCGGTTTTTGTCGATGTAGATATACCCACCTACAACATAAACGTTGGAGCTATGGAGGCGGCGGTGACGGATCGGACCCGCGCAATCATGATCGCTCATACGTTGGGTAATCCCTTCGATCTTGATGCGGTCATGGCTCTTGCGAAACGCCATGAACTTTGGGTGATTGAGGATTGCTGCGATGCCCTAGGCGCTACCTGGCGCGGACAGCACGTTGGCACCTTCGGAGATGTCGGCACGCTCAGTTTCTATCCGGCCCATCACATCACCATGGGCGAAGGGGGCGCCGTTTTCACGGAGAAGGGTAAGATCCGTCGTGCCATGGAGTCGATCCGTGACTGGGGCCGTGACTGTTATTGCGCTCCAGGCATGGATAATACTTGTGGCAAGCGGTTCGAGTGGACCCTTGGCGACCTGCCGACCGGTTATGATCACAAGTACGTCTATTCACATCTTGGGTTTAATCTGAAGATCACCGATATGCAGGCCTCAGTGGGTTTGTCACAACTTGACCAACTCGCCGGATTCATTGCCCAGCGAAAGATCAACTTTGGTATTTTGAAAGCGGGCCTTGCGGACCTGGAAGACTTTTTCATTTTACCCGAGGCCACACCGAATTCCGAACCGTCTTGGTTTGGGTTTCCGCTAACTATCCGCGACAGTGCGCCGATTTCGCGCGATGACCTTGTTCGACACCTTAATCACCAGAGGATCGGCACGCGTCTCCTATTTGGCAGCAATCTGCTTCGTCAACCCTATATGAATGGTCGTGACCATCGAGTGGTAGGCGAGCTAACCAACAGTAACATTATTGTTGATCGCACGTTTTGGGTCGGCGTGTACCCCGGCTTGGGTGAGGATGAGCTGGCTTGGATGATCGACGCGGTGCACGCCTTTTGTGCGCGCAATTTCAGCAGTTAGAACCTTGGTGTTGAATTTAGCCATAATTGGGGCAACAGGCCATATCGGGCGAAGTTTAATATGGCGATTGGGTGCTGACGATCGGTTCCGTGTCCATGCTTATGCGCGACAACCCGATCTCGTTCGGGCTGATGCAGAGGGTAGCGGTGCGATTCTAGTTGAGATTGGCGACACAAACGTGTTTGATCAGAAATCCTTCGATGTAGTGATCAATTGTATTGGCGCAGGTGATCCGGCGCGTGTCGCCGAACTGGGCGCCGATTTGTTTTGGGTTACCGAGACGTTTGACAATCGTATTCTTGCTCTCCTCAAGGACCACCCAGAGACGCTGTATATAAATATGTCCAGCGGAGCGGTGTATGGCACCTCTTTTGCGGCTCCCCTCGACGAACACGCAGAGGTTGCGCGCCGGGTCAACGATGTTAGGCCCGAGGAATGGTACGGAATCGTCAAACGCAATGCAGAAGCCAAACACCGCGCTCATGCGTCTTTAAATATCGTGGATTTACGTGTGTTTTCGTATTTTAGTCGTTTCTTGAATTTGGATGGGCGTCTATTTGTGGTCGACCTAGTGAACGCAGTTCTGCAGCGGGCGCCTTTGACGACGTCGGTAGACGATCCCGTTCGTGATTATGCGACACCAGCCGATTTGGTGCGAATGATCACCTGTATCATTGATCGTTGGAAGCATTACGGTGATGGTGTTAATGGGGCGGTGGATTTGTATACGAAGGCCCCGATTGGTAAGTTCGAGCTCATCGAGGCAGTTGAGGAGAAGTATGGACTAATCTGGAACGTCGAAGGAAATGTTGAAATCCTCTCGAATACAGGCGTCAAATTGAACTACATTCCCGAGTACCGGGGAGCAGCGATGTGGGGATATGAGCCAGCGTATAACTCTCTTGACGGACTCATGCACGAATTGGAAGCGATAGTGCAAGGGGTGTGACGCTTGGGATCGCTTGCCCTATAAAATAAGCTCAGGTGTTGTTGCAGTGAGTTGGCTGGAGGAAAGGACGCCGGAATGAACGGTGCGGAATATATTGCGGAATTCCTAGCTCAACGAGAGATAGAGAGGATATTCCTCCTTACAGGCGGTGCTGCCACATTTATGGTGGACGCTATTGCGCGAAATCCCAAAGTTAACTATTGCTGCGTACAGCATGAGCAAGCAGCGGCCATGGCCGGTGACGCGGTTTGGCGTGTGTCTGGCAAAGTCGGCGCCGTAATGGCAACTAGTGGGCCGGGAGCTACGAACCTAATTACTGGAATTTGTTGTAATTGGTTTGACAGCATTCCTTGTCTGTATGTGACTGGTCAGGTGAATCTGAAGCACGCTGAGGTTTTCGAGGGAACGAAAGTACGCCAATACGGGTTCCAGGAAACAGATATAGTCACCCTGGTTGGTTCGATCACCAAATATGCACGCCAAGTCACAACGCCAAATGAACTTCGTGAGGCCTTGGTTGAGGGTTACAATTCCGCAATTACAGGACGCATGGGCCCTGCCCTTATCGATGTGCCAATGGATCTCCAGCAGATGGAAGTCAGTGACGAGATCCTATACTATCCCCCGCCTGCAAGCCCCGTCGCGAAGGACGATTTGTCAACTCTCACGGAGGCCATAAATAACCTATTCAAAGATGCGGAGCGTCCAGTGGTTTTGTTCGGCGCGGGCATTGGATTGGCGGGGGTGGAAGACGAGGTCGAGTCATGGCTGCGTGAACAGAATGTTCCTGTTGTTGCGAGCTGGAGTGGGTCTTGCTATTTGCGGCAGGATTTTTCGGGATATCTGGGATGCATTGGTGTCTACGGTAACCGGGGTGCGAACTATGTCCTTCAGAACTGTGACGCACTGTTGGTTCTAGGAAGCCGATTGGATACGCGCCAACGACCAGGAAATCCGAATGACTTCGCCCCTGAAGCGAAGGTGCATGTAGTCGACATTGATGAGGAGGAATTGAAGAAGTACCTCAGAAATGACTATGGCGTTTCTAAGATCGATCTCCGGCGAGCGGGTGAATTGCTATCTGGCCTAAGCCCGGTCACCGTGTCGAACCAATGGCTGGATTATGTGACGAGCATAAAGAAACAGTTCTACCGAAAGGATATCGCCAAGTTTCCAAGGAAGATGGGCACCATATCGCCTTACGCTATTATTGAGCGCTTGACAGATATGGTTGAAGACGATGCGATAGTGATTGTTGATTGTGGCGCCACGACCTGCTGGTTTTTCCAGATGTTCGAACGAACGGGGCAGACGATATTCAGCAACGGTGGTTGCGCGCCAATTTCTTATGCAATTGGCGCAAGCATTGGTGCTGCAAGTACAGCCCCAGAAAAACAGACGGTAATAATAATCGGCGACGGCGGGTTCCAGAATAATATTCAAGAACTTCAGACCATGGTTGAGTACGGTCTTAACATTAAGATAATCATACTCAATAATTACGGTTATGGCATCGTCAAGCAATTCCAAGACTTATACATGGAAGGCCGGCATGAGGCGACAGGTCGTGGTTACAATGTGCCTAATTTCGCAAAAATCGCCGAAGGCTATGGGATCGACTACGTACGGGTTGATGAGACGAAGGCATTCAATATTGATCTTTTTACCTCAAGTGGCCCAAGTATCATCGACGTGACCCTGCACCCAAACACTTTAATCGAGCCCAAACTGGAGTTAGGCCGGCCGATCAATGATCAGTATCCCTATGTATCTGACGCTGAGTTCGAAGCGGCGAATAAGTTCGTGCGCTTTGAGCGCCCAGAGTGGATGGCGGACCGAATTATAATGGAATAAGATTTAGCCCGTGGTCGCCATTATGTTTGTTTCTCCCTTGAACCTACATAGTCAGATCCGTCGAAGTTGATACGTTCGCGTTCGACGACTAACGGACGAGTGCGAACTTGGTTGAAGATGCTTAAGACATATTCTCCGATGAAGCCCATGAAGAATAACTGCACGCCGGCGAAAAAGAACAGCGCGGTGATGATCAGCGTGGTTCCCCTAGGAACATCCCCACCAAAGGGTGTAAGGAACAGCAGGGCATTTACGATGGCAAAGCCAATGCTGATCAGAGATAAAATAAGGCCAAATGCCAGTGCCATTCGAATGGGTACGTTTGAAAAGGAAATCAGCCCGTTCAGACCTTGGTCAATGAGATGTAATAGTCGATTCTTGGAAACGCCGTGCTTGCGTGCCCGTGAGGTATAGGGCACACCGACGCTCCGAAAACCCACCTCGAAAGCCATGGCGCGGACGAAAGGGTAAGAGTCATCGAACTCTTTAATAGCCTTTAGAACTCTCCGATCCACCAATTGAAAATCACCAACGTCGGGCGGCATGTCAAGATAGGTAGCGCCACTGATTAATCTATAATAGACCTTGCGGACCGTTCGCATGACGATACCTTCTTCACGCTTCGCGCGAATGCCGAAGACGACTTCGTAACCCTGCTCCCATAATTTCACGAATTCGGGTAATAGGTCTGGTGGATCTTGGAGGTCGGCGGGTAGGAATAGCAAAATGGCATCGCCTTCAGCGCTCTTGACACCGTTGAAATGCGAACGCATTGGACCGAAATTCCGTGCATTAAGGATCACTCGAACATTGTGATCTTTAGCGGCGATCTCGCGGAGTATATCGACCGTACGGTCGCTCGAGGCATTATCACAGAACAGGTGCTGAATTTGATAGTTAGGAAGGTCGCGCCGGGCAATTTCCTGAACAGTATTGTAACAATCACGAATCCCCGCTTCTTCATTGTAACAGGGGGTGACGATGCAGATTGTCTTCTTCACCGGCGTCTCCCGAATATGGCAGTTCTCATTGTGTCCGTCTTTAATCAATCTCGTTGACCAATGACGCGATCACCTGACAGTACCGAAGGTACTCTGAAGAAGATAATAATCCAATACGGCAAAATTATTCATACGCCTAAAGAAATGGATCTCTTGGTCCTGTTTTGCATGCCCAAACCTGATAGTGACCGTAGATGAATTTTTTTTGATAGTGGCGTTTGAATGTCAATTCGACCTCCTTGGGGAAGGCCCGTCCAACCGCGATGTATGAATCAAGTGCAAAGGGTTCTCCTTTCGGGTCGATAAGCCAGAAATCAGTTTTGCATTTCTCGATCCAATTAATCTTTGAGGGGGGAAACAGTTTTCCAGCGAAGTGACGTTCGATTGTTGAAGGGCCTGACACAGTAACCGGATGACCAGCAAATGCCAACAACGGCCTAAGGTAAGTTAGCGGGTACCCCAGCTGGCGTCCGTCGCCGTAACCAATCTGCATAGACTTTTCCGGATATAGTGCCACCAGTTTTTGAATGTCCTTGCCGGCATCGGCGCCCCATGCGTCAGAAGTATAGGCGCGGAGAATCCTCCTTTCCGGTGAGATGGATATGGCGCCAATAATTACAACAATTACCGACGAGAAGATTAACCAATTCCGACCATTCTCCGCCTGTAGGCGAAGGAACCTTAAAAATAGATCAATGCCGATTGGATAGAACGGTAACATTTGACGCCAAGTTGAACCTTCCGCCGATGAGGGGTAATAGGTGAACACGATGGCAAAAGTAAACGCGCCAAGATAGATCAGATCCTCTCGGTTTGCGCGATGTCCGCCGATACGATGCGAAATTAACAATAGGATGCCGGGAGCTAAAAAAATGGGTGTCCATTTTAACGCTTTCCCGACGGCGCCTAGCACGATGGATCGCTCACCAACTACGGCCGCTATGCCTTCGATGTAGTTCAGCAGTGTGATGTTAGGCAGAGCGAAGGGCAGCAGAAGAGCCGAAATGGAGACGATTGCCATAACTGACCAACGTTGAAGCCAATCGTCAATGCAATAGCGAAAAACCAAGGGAACGAAGAAAATGAAGGCGTGAACCTTCTGATTCATGGCTAGGCCAGCACATGCTGCGATGGCAATTGCCGACAACCAAGGGTTGCCTCTGTCTGAGGCTAATGTCGAGAGCAGAGCAATAGTCACAAATAAAACCATGTAAGCTTCTGGCCGCACCCAAAAAGAAACTGGCGCCACAATGATTGGATAGAAGGTGAACATTGCAAGCCCAATGCCGAGAACGCCAAAGCCAAATCGGCGCCAAACATACACCCCAAACAGGATGCAAGCCGTGCCCAATGCGAGTACGGAAGGCAGCTTGCTGACGGCGATTGAGGGGGGGAGAAACTGGAAGGGAAGCGCAGTGATGATATAAAGTAATGGGCCATAGGCCGTGAAGATTTGCTCCACATCTGCCGGGCGATAATACAAAGGTTCGCCATTCGCAAAGCGCCAAGCCAAGATGGCTGTATCCGGCTCTGCATGATCAAGATAAGTGCCCAACTCAATATAGCCATTCAGTAGATAGGCCAGATTGACTAACGCAGCTAATCCCAGAACGGAAAATATCGCGATGGCGTATCTACGATAATCGCTCATTGATATTCTCTCTTGTTGGTTGACGGAACACGGAGATAAGTCCAACGGACTCCTTTCATCCGTGTGACGATCATCTTAGGACGTTGCCGTAACAGTCGTTATTATTTTGGGCAATCATAGGCAAAATTCCTACGGCGCTCACCAAGCTCAAAGAGTAATTCAGTACAGGAATAGTTGCGATTGTGCCAGTCAGTTTCAATGAGTATTTGTGAATCTGCATGCGCAAGTTTTGCCCGGTTCAACGCCTAGGTGATTAGCGCCGTGAGTAAATTAAGGGGCCCTGCTTAGACACCGGCGCTAAGGGTTGAGCAAAACGCTAACCGTTCACTGGATCAAGCGCAGCGGGCAAAATTATAGACCTTGGATGATAATACCTCCGGGCAATCTTCTGAATAATCGCGAGTCGCGTAAACAAGTCCTGCCCCTAGGATATTTGTCGACTCAGAGGGCCTACGCTTGAGTACCGTCCACATAAATAGGTTTCTCTTTCATCAGTAGAGCCGCACATATTTGAAACGCTCGTTAATTTCACTTCCAACCACAGGTTACCGCATTATTCCGCGGTGCTATGCCGGTGAGGGCTGAGAATCCCATGATCCGAGAGAACGGATGCCGGGTCTTTGATGTGAGCCTAACAGCTGATGTGACAGAATTTTCTGGCTACGAACTCTATGGTGAAGATCTCGCTTTTTAGATTCTTCTAAAGATTGAGGATGTAGTTAATTACGATGTTAAGATTTGACTAATGTGAGTGAGAAGATCGTCAATGTCTTCATCGAGAAAACACGAAATGCGCTTCCGTGACGTCTCAAAGGTGGGCGACGGCATTTGGTCCGGCGAGGATCTCGCCGCGTTCAATTCGTCGGACTACTTTGGCGATACCCTCATTGGCTGGGACGGGTAGGCCCAGTTCCGCCGCTTTTTGGACAACGAGGCCGTTGAGATAATCAATCTCCGTGCGTCGACCCTTAATCATGTCTTGGCCCATGGAGGGACGATTGTCGTCATTGCGGAAGGTTGTATTGGTTAAAAGTTGTTCTTCGCATTGTGCCATGGCGCCACTGTCGCCCTGTTCCGCCGCCATCAGGAGATGGGGTTCTATTTTGTAGACAAGACCGAGTTCGTAACCCAGGGCCACACCGATGCGGCCCGCCTCGCCCGCTAGGCGCACAGCAAGGCGGCGAGTGTGGTCGTCGCGGTCGTTAGCGTTACCGCCGCGTCCCGTTGCCGCAGATACTGGGTTGCGCATGCAATTTACCATTAGTTTTGACCAACGCTTACCCCAAAGATTGGTAGTAACTTCGGAACTATCGACGCATGCAAGCATCTCAGCCAATTTTTTCACCCGAGATGTAATGCGCCCGTGCACTTCGCCGACACTGAAGATCATGCGTTCCGTGCCTCCCAGCTTCACATTGCGGTTAATGTGGCCGGGCCTGTCTAGTTCCACGGCGATCGTGGATGCAATGCAACCCACCGTCTTACCCCAACCGACCACGGAGGCCATGCGTTCCTCATTTATCCCGTTCTGCAATGAGATACAAAATCCGTCTGTGGTAAGATAATCTTTGATCATGTGGGTAGCCCAGACCGTGTCGTAGGATTTTACGGCGACGAACGCAAAATCGAAGGGCCGGCTATGGGC
>MDTD01043887.1_pt1 | contig 11708 bp, 7 predicted proteins | sample 811221 | NCBI WGS metagenome assembly MDTD01 (sample SAMN05326646, study PRJNA326480) | marine metagenome | isolation source: seawater | place: Pacific Ocean: South West | collected 2011
AAAAACTAGCATTGATATATTGGTGATTATCTTTAGATGATGGTAATGGTACAGCTATAAAGGGAACATTTAAAATAGATAACTCAGCTAAAGATGAAGCTCCAGCTCTTGTAATACAAAGATCGGTCTGTTTCAAAATATCATCAAAATTTTTTTCAAAATTAAAAATTTTATTTTCTATGTAATTTTGTGAGTAAAAATCTGATAAAAAATTAATATTTTTTTTTTTTGTTTGCTGATAGATTTTAATGGATTTTTTTTTTGAAAATTTTACAAGTATATCTTTTAAATTATGATCAAAAAAACTTGCTCCTTGACTACCTCCAACTACTAAAATAGTAAAATAAGCTTTTGTCTGGAAAGAAGTCTTTATTTGATAAATGTTTTTTTTTACCAATGGTTCTATGATGATCATTTTATCTTTAAGTTCTAAAGGATAATTTTTTAATTTTTCATTATAACAGAAAATTTTTTTACATAATTTTAAAAAAAATTTATTTGCACGGCCTAATATATGATTTGGCTCAATCAAATAGATATCAATACTTAAAATTTTTGCACCTAATAAAACTGGTATTGACATATATCCACCAGTAGAAAAAACCTTACTGATCTTTTTTTTTTTTAGAAATATAGTTGATTTTATAATTAAATAAAAAATTACAAAAAAATTAATTGGTAAAAAAAAAATATTATGTAATTTTGGAGTATTGATTATCTCAACTAAATGAATATTTCTATCCAAATATTTTAGACCACGTGTATCAGTTGAAATAAAAACTTCTGCTTCGTTTGATAAATGTTCATAAAGAGTAATAGCTGGGATTACATGGCCGCCTGAGCCTCCAGTAGTTATTAAAAAATTTTTTTTCATTTTAAATAACTTTTCTTTTTGTAAGATTTAAAATAACTCCAGATAAAATTGAAACATTTATTATTGAAGAGCCACCATAACTTATAAACGGAAGTGTCATTCCTGTAGTTGGAAATAATCTTATATTGACACCAATATGTATCATTGCTTGTATTAAAATTAAGGTGGTACATCCTACTAAAATCAATTTTGTTTTTTCTTCTTTCTCCAATAAAACTTTTTTAAATACAGAATAAATTAATATTAAAAACAATAATAAAATTAGAATTATGGCAATAACTCCAAACTCCTCAGAAATTACAGAAATTATATAATCTGTATGAGCTTCAGGTACTCTATTTTTGAGGGTTCCTTCTCCAATCCCTTTTCCAAAAAACCCTCCACTAATAATTGAGTCTAAAGCTTTATCAGATTGAAAATTATGTGTACCAGTTTCATTATCAAAAAACGATAATAGTCTATCTTTGATATAGCTAAATTTTGGGACAAAAAATACAATATATAAAATAAGAAAAAGTAAAGATGTGAACAAAATTGTTAGAAAAAATAAATTTATTCCCGATGTGAAAATCAAAATTGACCAACTAAAAAAAACTAAAAGAGTTTGTCCAATGTCAGGTTGCATAGCTAATAAAAGAGCTACACTCAATGTAATTAAAAAAGTAAATAAATATTTTCCATAAATGTTTATATAAGTTTGGCTACTTAAAACTAAGCTAATAAAAATTATCAAAAAAGGTTTCACCAATTCTATTGGCTGAAATCTTGGCAACATATAGAGATCAAGCCATCTTTTTGAACCCTTAACTTCAACACCAAAAAAAGGGACTAAAATTAAAAAAATTAATGAAATAAAAAAAATTAATACTGACATCTTTAAAAGGTTTTCTTGATCTATTGATGAAAGAACAAAAATTGTAATTAATCCTATAAAGATAAAAACTAAATGTTTAAAAAAAAAAGAATAATCATTAGTATTTAATTTATCAGAGACAATTAAGGAAGTTGAAACAAGTGAAAAAAATAAACCGACAAAAAATAACAATATTATTAATGAAAATATAAATTTATCAATATTTTTCCACCATTCATAATAAAGATCATATAATGATTTTTTATAACTCATTTAAATATCTTTTAATTAATCCCTCAAAGTAATCGCCTCTTTCTTCAAAATTTTTAAAAGTGTCAAATGATGCTGCACATGGGCTAAAGAGAATAGTTTTTTTGATAGTTTTTTTCTTTGTTATAATCTTAAAAATTTTTTTTAATGCTTGATTTAAATTACTAAAATTCTCATATTCTATTTTACCATCAAGTTTTTTATTAAAAAAATTTTTATTGTTACCATAAATAAATGCTCTTATATTATTGTAATATTTTTTCGATAAATGAAAATTATCTCCTATTTTAAATATACCACCTAATAACCAATATACATTTGAATAATTTTCTAAAAGACTTGTTGCAGATGAAAAACTTGTAGATTTAGAATCATTTATAATAGTTAGATATTTATCTTTGAAAATAATTTGTTGACGATGTTTCAAGCCTTTAAAATTTTGAATAGTTTTAATCAGGATATTTTTTTTTAAATTAAATTTTTTCGATATCTCTAATGCAAATGATAAATTTTCTCTGTTCGATTCTGTCTGAAAGTAGTTGTTATCAAAATTTTTCAATGATTTTTCAATCTTTTTTGAATCTACTTTAATTATTTTACATGGATATTTATTTTTTTTTAACATTCTATCTATTAAAGCATCATTTTTTTTAACGAATGCATAATCTCCTCTTGATTGATTTTTTAATAATCTAAATTTTGCTTTAATATAATTTTGAAGAGAATTGTGTCTTTCAATATGATCTGGTGATAAATTTAGTATGATTGAATATTTTGATTTAAATATTTTACTATATTCTAATTGATATGATGAAGCCTCCACAATAAAAAAGGTTTTTTTTTTTACATTCTTAACAGATAAGATCGGATTTCCAATATTACCGACTAATTTGACATCATAATTTTGATCTAGAAGGATTTTATATAAAATTTGACATGTTGTTGATTTTCCATTTGTACCTGTGATTGTAATACAATCATTTTTATAAAATTCAAAAAAAACATCTAGGTCAGTGTAAATTATCTTCTTATTTTCTCTCAGAAAACTAGATAGCTTACAATTATTAATATCAATTCCTGGACTTATGATAATTCTATCAAATTTTGAGTTCTTTAACTTTTTAAAGTCAATAATGTCTTTTTTTATATTTCTAATTTTGTTAATGATTTTAAAATCATCGTATAAAAATACATTATTTTTATTCTTAAGAAATCTGTAGGCAGAAAGACCGCTTTTTCCTAATCCATAAATTAATATTTTTTTGTCAAAAAAGATATTCAAGCTTGTGCCCTACCTTAATTTAAGTGTAGCTAAACCAATCATTGCCAAAATAATTGAAATAATCCAGAATCTAATAACAACAGTAGATTCGGGCCAGCCCTTTTTTTCAAAATGATGATGAATAGGTGCCATTTTAAATATTCTTTTTCCAGTCAACTTAAATGATATGACCTGAACCATTACTGATAAAGCCTCAAGCACAAACAAGCCACCAGTAATAGCTAAAACTATCTCATGCTTAGTTATAATTCCTACGGCACCTAATGAACCCCCTAAAGATAGAGATCCAGTGTCACCCATAAATATCTTAGCTGGAGGTGCATTGAACCATAAAAAACCTAAACAAGCACCAATGATTGCTCCACAAAAAATTGAGATTTCACCAGCTCCCTCAATGTAAATTATCTGAAGATATTCAGCAAATACAATATTACCTGTAACATAGCTAATAAATGCAAAACACCCAGCAACCAATATAACCGGAACGGTTGCTAAACCATCAAGACCATCGGTCAAATTAACAGCGTTGGAAGAACCAACAATTACAAAAGCAGAAAAAGGGACAAAAAACCACCCTAAATTAATTATTAGATTCTTAAAAAATGGGAAATAAAGATTTTTAAATTCCTCATATTCTACAAAATAAGTCAAAATTATTAAACCAAGCAATGATAAAAAAATTTGAATAATTATTTTTAATTTTGATGAAATTCCTGTGGAACTATTATTTTTAATCTTTTTATAATCATCATATGCTCCAAGAAGACCAAAAGATGAAACAATATAAAGGCAAAATAAAATATAGATATTTGTTAAATCAGCCCAAAACAAAACAGAAATTAACAAACCAATTAAAATGATAACTCCCCCCATAGTTGGAGTACCAATTTTTTTTATAATATGATCAGATGGACCATCAATTCTTATTGGGTTAAAGATCTTTTTCGTAGAAAATAATTTTATGAATGGTGCTCCAATTAAAAGAGCAATAAGTAAAGACGTAAAAAAGGCTAATCCTGTTCTAAATGTAATATATTTAAAAACATTTAAAAAAGAAAATGTATCTATATAATTAAGCAAAAATTCATATAGCATTATACACTCTTTGTTTTAGGTTAGTTATTAATTTATGAAGACCTGTAGCATTTGATCCTTTAATCATTAAATAATCATTATTATCTAAATCTTTGTTAATCAATTCAATTATATCTGATTTATTATTTAATATCCTGGCTTTTTTATTTGATTTTAGTGCTTTAAAAGTCTCTTTAATGAAATTGCCCAGAACATAGACTTTGTCTATCCTTGTTCTATTTAATATTTTACTAATTAATCTATGCTGTTTTATTGAATGTTTTCCTAGCTCAAGCATATCTCCTAAAACGAGATACTTTTTTGAATTTTTTGAGTCTATTTTATCATAATTTGCTATAGCTGACTTAAGAGAGAGAGGGTTAGAATTATAAGTCTCGTCTACTAAAAAAATTTTTTTATTTTGTATATTTATTTTTGAAATATCTCCTCTTCCTTGTGGCACTTTAAAATTTAAAAAAACATCTTTTTTAAGTTTGGTGATGTCCTCAAATAAGTTGATTAAAGTTAAAGTTGCAAGAATATTATATAAATGACTGTCGTTAATATTATTTGAGTAAAAATCAATTTTTGAATTTTCGATTTTTATTTTTATTTTAAAAATATTTTTTATCTTTTTTGTACTAATTAATTTTACAGTTGATAATTTTTCTTTTATACCAAAAGAAACAACTTTTAATTTCTTATTTAATGCATAGTTTTTATGAAAATTATAAAAATTGTCATCTCTATTTAAAATGATTGTCCCACCTTTTTCAATATTGTTCATTATTTCTGCTTTTGCTTCAGCGATTTTTTTTATATTTTCAAAATTTTTTGAATGAGCATAACTAATATTAGTTATAATTCCTAAATCTGGTTTGATTATTTTTGTAAGATGATTAATTTCCCCTTTCTTATCCATCCCTACTTCAAAAACACCATATTTGTCTTTCTCTTTTAGATTAAATAAACTTACGGGAACTCCATATTTATTGTTAAAAGATTTTGGTGAAAAAAATGTTTTTGATAGTTTGCCTAAAGTTTGCCCAATCATATCTTTTAAAGTTGTTTTTCCACAACTACCAGTGATTGCAATTATTTTAGAATTAATATTCTCTCTTAAAATAAATGACGATTTAGTTAAAAAATTGAGTGTGTTCTTAACTTTTACTTGTCTGGAAAAGTTATAATTATCTCTTAATTTGTTTACAATTGCTAAGCTTGCTTTTTTTTTAAAAGCTTCAGATACAAATTTATTTCCATCTAATCTTTTTCCTTTAATTGCAAAAAAAATATCATTTTTTTTTATTTTTTTAGAATTAATACATATTTCTCTAATAACTAATTTTTGTGAAAAGTGACTTTTTGATTCTTCTCTAATTATATTTAACCTTAAATCTTTATTTAAAGAATTGTTTTTATCTTCAATAGAATTTAAGATTTCATCTTTATCTGAAAAGAATATTTTTTTTTTTCCATAATCTTGAAATTTTTCGTGTCCTTTGCCGGCTACTAACAATACGTCACCTGTTTTAAGTTTCGTAATAGCTTCACAAATTGCTTTTTTTCTATTTGGAATTTCTCTAATTTTTTTTCTTTTAATGCCATTTTTAATATCTTTTCTTATTTGCGATGGATTTTCGTTTCTTGGATTGTCATCAGTTAAAAAAATTTTATCAGAATATTTACTGGCAATTTTACCCATTTTAAGTCTTTTTTTTTGATCTCTCTCACCACCACATCCAAAAACTAAACTTATATTCTTATTTGGAAATTGTTCTTTAAGATTTAATAAAGCTGATTCAAGTGCTGCTGGTGTGTGTGCATAATCTAAGATGACTTTACTTAAGTTCTTAATTTTTCCAACTTTTTCTAAACGTCCACTTACAGGTTTAATTTTATGAATTATATTAACAATCTTATTAAATTTTAATCCACTTTTATGTGCTGCTAATATGGCCATTAAAACATTTTTAATTTGTATTTTGCCAATAAGATTTAAATTAAATTTGTATAATTTTTTATCAAATTTAATCACTAAAATTTGTTTTTCTTTCTCAAAATGATGAGAAATAAGTTCGATCCCTCTATTTTTATCAAATATAAGATTTAAATTAATTTTTTTTTGATAAGCAATTTTTTTAATTTTTTTAATCTGAGGAATTTTAGCATCAGAGATTATGTATCCGCCTTTTTTTATCAATCTCTCAAAAAGGTACAATTTTGAGTTAAGATAATCTTTCATATTGTTGTGATAATCTAAATGATCGTGAGATAAATTGGTGAATACGCCTATATCAAAAAGTAGTCCATCTAATCTGTTCTGTTTTAGTCCATGACTAGATGCCTCCATAATAATATTATTTACTTTTTTTTTTTTTAAAATTTTTAAAATTGAACTTAGTTGAATAGGATCCAAGGTTGTGTTGGAAAGATATTTCTTTTTTTTCTTTAAATTCATTCCTAAAGTGCCTATGGAGGCAACCGATTTATAATTTAGATTTAAAATCTGAAAATAAAAATCTGCAATAGAAGATTTGCCATTTGTTCCAGTTACTGCAACTAATTTTTTTGCTACGTTACCTAAAATTTTATATGCAATTTCAGCTAAAAGCTTTCTTACATTGTCAGAGTGCAAAAAAATGACATCTTTATTATTTTTTTGAATTTTACTTTCTGAAACAATTATTTTAGCTCCTTTTTTAATGGCGTTATTTATAAATTTATTTCCATCAAATCTGTTTCCCTTAATAGCAAAAAAAATGTTATTTTTTTTTATTTTTGAACTATCACAAGAAATGCCAGAAAAAGAAATCCTCTGGTATTTTTTTTCTAAATTATAAATATAATCTTTCAGTAGCATTATCTAATTAACTTCACTGTATTTTGTGGCTAAAATAGGCCCAATTTTTTCAACAATTTGTCCAGTGGCCTCTACGGTTGTCCAGCCAGCTGTATTAAATGGAGTGCCTTTATATCTTATATTAGACCCGTCTCTGTAATGATAAATATATTCATTATTTGATTTTGGTTCATCTAGCATAACTGCTAAAACAAATTTTGGTTTTGAGGTTGGAAAAATTGATACAAATGAATTTATTTTTTTTCTAGAGTATCTGCCATCAATACTTTTTTGGGCTGTTCCAGTTTTACCACCTATTTCATAACCTTCAACATTTGCTAGAGATGCTGTTCCCTCTTTAGTGGAAACTATTTTTCTTAAAATAGGTAAAATCTTATCTGATACTTTTTCATTTAAAATCTGTTCCACATCCTTTTTTTTGTTACTTTTAATTAAAACTGGATGTATCTTAAATCCTCCATTTACTATAATTGAATAAGCATTAGCCAGTTGAAGCAGGGTTGTAGTTATTCCATGGCCAAAAGATGCCGTAGCAAGAGGACATTTGCCCCAATTAAATTTGATTGGCTTACCAACTTCTTCAATATCAAAATCTATTTTTTCCAAAACTCCAATTTTTGATAAAAATAATTTAAATTTTTCCTCTCCAATTTTTTGGCCGATTCTGACAGATCCAATATTACCTGATTGAATCAGGATTTGTTCAGCTGTTATATCTGATGGTATTTTGTCATCATACTCACGTATTGGAAATCCAGCACACTGTAAAGATTTAGGTAAATCAACAAATTTTGTATCAGGTTCTATAATATCTTCCTCAAATGCAGAAGCTAGTGTAAAAGTTTTAAATACTGAACCAAATTCATAAACACCTTTTGTTGCTCGATTGATAAGATTGACATCAAAATTTGTTTCTCTCTTGTTTGGATCAAAATCTGGTAATGAAACAAGTGATAAAATCTCACCATTGTTAACATTCATTAATATCGCTGCACTTCCTTTTGCATCAAAAATTTTGTTAAATCTTATTAATTCCTCTCTTATTAAATATTGAATATCTTTATCTACAGTTAATTTAATTGGCTCTTTAATTGTTTTTAATTTATCATCTAATGATTTTTCTAGTCCTGATATCCCATTGTTGTCTATATCGATTTGGCCAATTATATGACTAAATAAATTTTTTTGAGGATATATTCTAGTCAATCTTTCCTCTGGAATTATAGAATTATCTCCCAATCGCATAATATTCTCGTAGTTCTCATCAGAAATTTTTTTTTCAAAATAAAAAAAATTTTTGCTATGGAAATTTTTTTCAATTTCTACGTAATCTTTATTTGGAAAAATATATTTTAGATTCAAGATAAGTTTTTTTTTATCAATTATTTTTTTTGTGCTAATACCAATATCAATTGAGCTCACAGTTTTTACTAAATAGTTTCCATTTCTATCAACAATATCAGCCCGATAAAGTTTATTTAATGGAGTATTTATATTACCAATTACTTTATCTTCAATTACTCTGGAACCAAGGTGTAATAAATGGATAGAAAAGATAATTGAAATAAAAAAAAATACAAAAAAAATAAAAGAAATTCTATTAAAAGAAATATTGATATTTGATTTGCTTTTCTTTTGTATAAAATCATTTTTTTTTTCATCAATGATTATTTTAAAATTTTCACTATTCATTGTTTATTTTTAATTGAATAATTTCGAATTTATCGGAGTTTATTTTAAGGGTTTTAATTTTATTAATATCTTTTTTTTTTAAATGGTTTTCAAAATATTTTTTTTGATATTCTAATAACAATTCTGCTGAACTAAGATATTCAAATTCTAATTTTTCATTTTCAAAATCTTTTTTAAAAATTCTAATATTTTCTTGTACTGTAAAAATTTCATCATCAATTCTTTTAGTTGAATTTTTAACAATTGCAGTGAATAAAATTAAGATAACAATAAGAGAAATTACTACATATTTTTTCATAATTTATTTCCATAGCTTTCAATTTCTAAAAGATACCGAAACTTTTCAAAGATATCAGTTTTAAAATCATAAAAATCATGCTTTTTTATTGCATATCTAAGTTTCGCAGATCTTGATGGAGGATTTTCTTTAATTTCTTTTAATGATGGTTTTTTTGGTTTTTTTTCTTTCATCACAAATAAAGTTTCTGGTTGATCAATTTTTGGTTCATAACGAGAAACACTTTTTTTTTCCGAAAGATGTTTTAAAAAATATTTAACAATTTTGTCCTCTAAAGAATGAAAGGTTATTACTGCTAAAACGCCATCTTTTTTAAGTACTTTTGTGGCTCCTATGAGTCCATTTATTAATTCGCTAATTTCGTTATTGACAAAAATTCTTAATGCTTGAAAAACTTTCGTTGCACTGTGTGTTTTATAATTTTTTATTCTTTTAGTTTTTTCAATTAATTTGACAAGATCTTGTGTGTTAACTTCTTTTGTCTTTCTTAAATGATTAATACTTAAAGCTATCCTTTTTGCCTCTTTTTCCTCTCCAAAGATTTTAAATATTTTTTCTAATTCTAATATGTCTAATTTATTAACAACATCTTTAGCTGAAAAGCTATTTAATCCCATCTTCATATTTAATTCACCAAATGAATTAAATGACAAACCTTTATTTGGATCTTTGATTTGAGTATACGAATATCCTAAGTCAAATATAACTGCTTTAATATTTTCATCCTTTAACTTAAAATTTTTTAAGGAACTAAATTTTTTGTTTTTAAATAAAAATCTTTCTGGAAAATTCTTTAGAATTTTGTCTGCCTCTTTTTTACTTTCAATATCTCTGTCTAAAGCAATAACTTTTGTTTGATCATTACTTAAGATCTTTTTTGTACATCCACCTTGACCAAAAGTACAATCGATAAATGTGCCACCATGTTGAGGGGTAATAATGCTAAATAATTCTTTTAGCAGCACCGGATAGTGCTTTGTAGTATCCGATACCATGGTGGCTTCCATTTATTTTCTCGAAGACCATTAGTTTTTTTGTCTTCTTAAAAAAGCAGGAATTTCTAAATCATCATCATTTTCTTCGTCTGATGATCCTGTGAAATCTTCATTTAAATGTTCCTTATAATCTGAATTAAATAAATCAGGTTCACTCGTATCAACACCAAATTCTTTTAAATCTGGTGAAGTTTCTAGAGTTTTTTCAGTTTCATTTAAAGCTTCATGTGAGAATGATTGCTCTTCATCATTATTGACATTCTCAACTATATTTTCCATTTCTTGATTTTTCAATAATTCCTCGTGATATTGATTATTTACTTCATCAACTGACTCATTGTTCAAATTTTGTGAAACAATCTCATTTTCAAGCTTAAGAGCATTTGCACCATGAGATATTGGATTAGAATTTGTATTAGAAAAACTAAATGAGTTAGTTTCACTTGATGAGGTAAAATCAGAGTATCCTGAATTTCTATTTTGTATCCTGTGAACCATATTTACCACAGACTTAGACTCTGGTTGTTGATTATCTAGTGATGTAGCAACAATCGAAACTCTAATTTTACCTTCTAATAAAGTATCTGTAATCGCTCCAATTATTACCTCTGCATCGGCCTCTACTTCTGATCTTATCTTATTTACTACCTCATCTACTTCAAATAACTTAAGATCTTTACCTCCAGTAATATTTACTAATAAACCCTTTGCACCTTTCAAAGTATAATCATCTATTAAAGGATTGCTTATTGCCATTTCAGTAGCCTGCATAGCACGTCCTTCTCCTTCAGCTTCACCTGTACCCATCATAGCTTTACCCATTGATGCCATAACAGTTTCAACATCTGCGAAATCTAAATTGATTATTCCAGGTCTTACCATTAAGTCAGTAACACTCTGAACACCGTGCATTAAAACATTATTTGAGAGATTAAATGATTCTTCAAAAGTTGTTTGTTCGTTAGCAATTTTAAATAAGTTTTGATTAGGTATAACTATAATTGTATCTACATGTTTTCTAAGTTCTTCGAGACCAATTTGTGCTCTTCTCATTCTAGAGGGACCCTCATATAAAAATGGTAACGTAACAACACCAACAGTTAAAATGTTAAGTTCTTTTGCAGCTCTTGCTATTACATGAGCTGCTCCAGTTCCAGTTCCTCCACCCATTCCAGCAGCAATAAAAACCATGTTTGCACCTTGTAAAATATTTACTATCTCATTTAATGACTCATTAGCTGCGGCATTACCAATATCTAATTTCGCACCCGCACCTAAGCCCTTAGTCAAATTTAACCCAATTTGAATTTTTGTTTTTGCTTTACTGTGTTTCAGATCTTGTGCATCAGTATTGACTGCAATAAATTCAACACCTTGCATTCCATTTTCAATCATTTCATTTATAGCGTTTCCACCGGCACCACCTACTCCCATTACTAAAAGTCTAGGTTGTAATTCTTTTATCTCTGGCGTTTTAAAGTTAATTGTCATTTTGTTATCCCCCGTT
>MDTD01092166.1_pt1 | contig 11708 bp, 12 predicted proteins | sample 811221 | NCBI WGS metagenome assembly MDTD01 (sample SAMN05326646, study PRJNA326480) | marine metagenome | isolation source: seawater | place: Pacific Ocean: South West | collected 2011
ACCTCATAGAAAAGAATCTAGAGGAATTGGTGGTATTTTTTTTGATTACGAAACAGAAGATTGGATTAAAAACTTTAAATTCGTTAGAGAGCTGGGTATCGGTTTTATTGAAATTTCAAAAAAAATTATTAAGAAAAAAGAAAATATGAAATGGACAAAAAAAGATAAAGAAAAACAATTATTAAAACGAGGAAGATATGTCGAGTTTAATTTACTATATGATAGGGGCACAAAATTTGGATTAAATTCAGGAGGGAATATTGACTCAATTTTGATGTCGCTTCCCCCTGAAGCTAAATGGAAATAATTATGGATAAAGAACCTATAACAATTAACGGTCTTAAAAATTTAAAATCTGAGTTAGAAAATTTAAAAAATGTTCAAAGACCAAAAATAGTTGAAGCAATAGCAGAGGCTAGATCTCACGGGGATTTAAAAGAGAATGCAGAGTATCATGCTGCAAAGGAGCAGCAAGCACAAATCGAAAGTCGTGTAATCGCTATAAATGATTTGATTGCAAGAGCTAATGTAATCGATGTTACTAAAATAGAAAATAACGGGAAGGTGATTTTTGGTTCAACTGTAAAAGTAAAAGATCTTGAGTCAGAAAAAATAATTTCCTACAGATTAGTTGGTCAAGATGAAGCGGACATAAAAAAAAATTTAATTTTTTTTAAAAGTCCAATCGGTAAGGCATTGATAGGTAAAAAAATAAGTGAAATTATAACTGTAGATACACCTTCTGGAGAGCGAAATTTTGAAATACTTGATGTTCAATATATTTAATCTGATTTAATTTTTTATTATTTCTTTAATTCGTTTGTCTGAGATTTGAAAATTGTTGTTTATCCATTCTTTCTCCAGAGCCTTCAAAATTACTCCTAAATGATGTCCCTCTTGTATACCTCTTTGCTTAAGGTATTCCCCATCTATTGGAAAAATCGGAACTTTAATTTTCAATAATTTTTTTAAGTTCTCTGAAAAATCCTCGACTCTGACCTTAGAATGAATAGAAAAATTTATTAAATTTAAGGCCATCAAGTGATTTTTTCCATTAGTATAAATATTTTTTATTAGATCTTTTTTAAAATAATCTTTATCGTATTTCAGTTTTGACAAATCCTTATTAAATTTTCTTAAAGAATCTTTGATCTTATTTGATACATTGTATTTGTGTATAAAGTATTCATGATTTTCTTTTTCATCAATTAATAATACTGCTAACAAGATTTCCTTGTTTAATTCAGACTCACTATATATTTTTTTTAATCGATCCAATCTATTTAAGTATATTATTTCAGGAAAAATCATTGAAAAAATTTCCTTTAAATTATTATCTTCGTTGATCTTAAAAAAATTTTTTAAGTCTAGAATCTTTAGTAATTCAACTAAAATTCTTTCTTTAGAAATTTTTTTTATTCCATCTAGGTTTTGTTTAATAGCATCACTTGTTGATGGGTCCACATTGACTGCATACATTAGTTTAAATCTTAAATATCTTATAATTCGCAAATAATCTTCTTCAATTCTTTTTTGCGGATCTCCTATAAATTTTACATTATTGTTTTTAAGGTCTGTAATACCACTTTGAGGATCAAAAATTTTTCCATTTATATCTAAGTAGATTGCATTTATTGTAAAATCTCTTCTTTCTGAGTCTTGTTTCCAGTCATCAGTAAACTCCACTTCTGCATGTCTCCCATCTGTTTTAATATCTTTCCTTAGTGTTGTTAGTTCTACCTTATGTTTATCTGAAACTATTGTTACAGTTCCGTGTTTAACTCCAGTATCAATGACTTTTAAATTGGTGTCTTTCAATCTTTCTTTTATCTGATCTATTGTCAAAATTGTTGCAACATCAATGTCTCCAATAGGTTCGTTTAGAAGATGCTTTCTAACACAACCACCAACAAATCTTGCTGCAACTTTATGTTTAGGGATACCTTCTTGTAATTTTTTAAAAATAAACTTTAAATCTTTATTTTTATAAAAAGGAAATATGAAACTTTTAATATTAAATAAAAAATTAAAACTTAAGTAACGCATAAGTTGGTTTGGCTGGGGCACTAGGATTCGAACCTAGGATGGCGGTATCAAAAACCGCTGCCTTACCGCTTGGCTATGCCCCAATTACAGGTGACAGATATATCATAATTAATTAAATTTAAATAGCTTTCGCAATTGAAAACCAAAATTTTGGGTATTTTTTTCTCATTTTTTTAAGTGCGACTTTTGAACAATTTTCGTTAGCGAATAATCCATAACAAACTGATCCTGAACCAGTCATTCTTGAAAAATAACATCCTTTAGTTTCGCTTATATCTTTTAATAATTCTTTTATGACCAAATGCTTTTTTTCAACAATAGATTGCAAATCATTTTTTGAGTTTCTTAAATAATCAATAAAAATTTTTTTTGACTTAAGATTTTTTTGATGAAATTTTTTTTTAGGAGAAAAATATTTGACTTTTGAATACACTTTTTTAGTAGAATTTTTAATTTTTGGGTAAGCTAGAAGAAAATTAAGATTAAATTTTTTATTAATTTTGAGAACCGTTCTTATATTTTTTAGATATCCAAATTTATAAAAAAAAAGCCTTAAATCAGAACCAACAGTTTTAGTAATAATATTAATTATTTTTTTATTTAACCTTTTTTTTTTAACTAAAAATTTTAAAACAGTAGCCGCATTACTAGTGCCTCCCCCAAGGCCTGCAAAAACAGGTATTTTCTTAAAAATTGTTACAGAGTAGAAATCTGAAATGAGTTTTTTTTTTCTTAAAATGATCAAAAGTTTTCTCACCGAATTTTCTAATCGGTTTATGTCTTTTGAGTATGGCCCTTTAAAATAAGTTTCGTCTTTTTTCTTATTCTTTTTTATTAATATTATATCTTTTAAATTTATTAAGCAAAAAACTGATTGAAGGTTGTGAAGACCATTATGTAATTTATTATTAACCTCTAGTGACAAATTTATTTTTGCTGGTGATTCAATGACCATTTAAAGGCCTTTAATTAATTTTTTTTCAATTTTGTCTCTCAAATCTTTTTCTGTTTTCTCTAAACTCAAAACATAATTCCAGTAATATCTAGCTTGTAAATCGTAACCGTTTTTCCATAGAACATCACCGTAATGATCATTTACTATTGGATCAGCAGGCATTAGTCTAACCGCTTGCTGTAGATATTGTTTAGATTCTTTAAATCTTTTTAATTTAAATAACGCCCAGCCAAGTGAGTCAATAATATATGGATCGTTTGATTTTAATTTATTTGCTTTTTTCAGCATTTCCAATGATTTTTCAATTTTAATCCCTTGTTCAATCCAAGAGTAAGCAAGATAGTTAATTACATAGGCTTGATCAGGATTTACTTCTAAAGATAATAGAAGGTCTTTTTCAGCATTGTCCCATTTGCCTACTCTTTCAAAAGAAACGCCCCTGCCATCTGTTACCTCAGAGAAAAGAGGGTGGTCTCTATCTATTTTTTTTAGGATCTCTGTATAAAAGATTATAGATTTTTCAAATTCTTCGTTGTTTTTTAAAAACTCAGCATAATCAAATATTTCATAAATTCCTTTATAAGTTAACTCATTGTAAGACTTCTCCAATAAACTTAAAGATTGCTCTTTTTTTTCCTCTTGAATTAAAATTCTTGAAATTTGTTTATCTGAATACCACTTGAAAGCATTGCCAAAATTTTTAAGTTCTCTATAAATATTTTTAGCTGTTTTTAAATCATCTATACTGTAAAAATTTTCTGCTAATAGCGTATCAAAAACGTGAAAATCTTTATTTAAAAATTTTGAAAGGTTTAAATAAAAGTTAGATAATTGGTAAATCGTTTGCGTTGATAATGCATTAGCTGCAATATAAAGCAGCTCGGCGATTACATCGGTTTCTTTTTTACAATCAAAATCTACTTTAGTTTTTGATCTTTCTAAATCAATTCTTAATTGATTAAGTAAAAGATTTCTCGGATAATCCTCTAGAGCTTTTTTAATAATTATTTTAGCGTGACTTTTTTTTTCTATACTTACTAAATATTTAGCATAAAAATAATTGTACCTAGAAAAATCAGTTTTTTTATCTGAAATAAGATCAATAAAAGAAGCCTCGGTATTTTTACTGCTATAAAAACAATTTAAAAAAACGTTTTGAATTTTTTTTAAATTTTCTAGTCTATTATCCAATTGGTTTAAATCCTTTTTAGCGCTCATTAAATTTTTATCTTTAAGATTTGACCAAACAGACAAAGTATCTATTACATAGCTATCTAATGTTGAGCTATAGGGTTTATTTTTAGCTTTATCAAAATACTTACTGGATAAATCATATTTAGAATTTTTAAGGTATTGAATTCCAATAATGAGATTGCTTGCAAAACTATCTATTTTTTCTCTTTCAAGTTTTTTTGAAAAATTAAAAGCTTGATTAAAATTACCTGAGTTAATCAAAGAATACAGATATTTTGTAACATAGGTAGAGTGAATTTCTTCTAAACCATCTAGTTTTTTGAAAAATTTAAATGATTGATCATATTTGCTCTCATTTAAAAGGATTGTGCCAGAAAAATAATCAGCGAAATTCTCTGCCTTATCGTATTTATTTAAAACTTTAGCTTGAAGTGTGGAAAAAAAAATAAAAACAATGACAAATGATCTGAGTAATGTAATCTTAATTTGTTTTTTAAAAAAAGGCATTGATAAGTATGTTTAAAAAAAATAGTTCAATAAAATTAATTCAATATTATAATCTAATAAACCATAATTTAATTTACAACAATAAGGCAATCAATAGATATAAGAAAGATTACTTTGAATTATCAAAGGATAAGACAAAAAAATTAGAATTATTAAGAAAGTCAATTATAAACTTAAAAAATTGCGACATTAAAGATAATGCAAAAAATATCGTTTTTAGCGATGGGAACCCAAAGTCAAAAATAATGCTATTAGGTGAAGCGCCTGGTGCAAATGAAGACCAAGAAGGTTTACCTTTTGTTGGAAAAGCTGGACAACTATTAGATAAAATGTTGTCTGCAATCGATTTAGACAGAAAAAAAGTTTATATTTCTAACATTATTAATTATCGTCCTCCTGATAACAGAAGGCCAACTGAAGATGAGATAAAAAGATACTTGCCATTTATTACCAAACATATTGAAATTATTAATCCAAAAATACTTGTCTTACTTGGAAGCACAGCAATGAACGCAATAGTGGGTAATGAAATTGTAATTTCAAAAATGCGGGGAAAATGGATTGAAAAAAATTTTGGAAGTTGCAAAACTTCAGTAATAGTTACCTTTCATCCAGCATTTTTGATGAGACAACCAGCACAAAAAAAAATGGCTTGGATAGACTTAAAAATGATAAGAGAGAAAAAAGCTAACTTAAAAATTTAATTGCAAAAATTAATTACAGCTGGAGTTGATGAGGTTGGAAGAGGATGTCTTGCCGGGCCTGTAATTTCCGCGGCAGTCATTTTCAAAAAAGGAATAAATCTAAATCTATTAAAAGACTCGAAAAAAATTCCTTTTAAAAAAAGAGAGGAAATTTCAGATCATATTAAATTTTATTCTTATTATGCTATAGGAATGGCGTCAGTAGAGGAAATTCTAAAGCTAAATATTTTGCATGCCTCATTATTATCAATGAAAAGAGCTATTGATCAACTCGCGATCAAACCTAATTTAACTTTAATAGATGGAAGCTTTGCTCCGAAGGGTTTGAAAAATTATAAAACTGTTATTAATGGTGATGAAAAAATTAAATTAATCAGCGCGGCTTCTATAATAGCAAAAGTTTTTAGAGATAAATTAATGATAAAATTATCTAAAAGATTTTCTCATTATGCTTGGGAAAGAAATTTTGGATATGGAACCAAAGCTCATTTAGAAGGTTTAAAAAAGTTTGGTGTAACAACACATCACAGAAAAGGATTTAAGCCGGTGCACAAGATATTGTCGGCTTAGAGATATAAGACACAAAAACAATCATTTTTTTTCTAAAACTGTTTGACCATTGATTCAATTTAGAGTTGAATCAATAAAATGATAAAGTTTTCTAACAGAATTATTAATGGTGACTGTTTAAAGGAATTAAAAAAAATTCCAGATAAAACTTTTGACTTAGTGTTTGCCGATCCACCTTACAACATGCAGATCGGTGAAAAATTAACTAGACCAGACTCAAGTATCGTAAATGGTGTTAACGATAAATGGGATCAATTTAATAATTTTAAACATTACGATGATTTCTGTAAAGCATGGCTAAAAGAATGTAGAAGAATTTTAAAAAATAATGGATCTATATGGGTAATAGGCTCTTATCATAATATTTTCAGATTAGGGTATCACCTGCAAAACTTAGATTATTGGTTACTTAATGATGTTATCTGGAGAAAGAATAACCCAATGCCTAACTTTAGAGGTACAAGGTTCACCAACGCTCATGAGACTTTAATCTGGGCTTCAAAAACAAAAAAATCAAAATACACTTTTAATTATCAATCTCTTAAATGTTTAAATGATGATTTACAAATGAGATCAGATTGGACTTTGCCTATTTGTAACGGCAAAGAAAGACTTAAGAAAAATGGAAAAAAAATACATTCTACTCAAAAACCTGAAGCTCTTCTTCACAGAATCATCTTAGCTACTACAAATAAAGGTGATGCAGTGTTTGATCCTTTTTTAGGTACTGGTACTACAGCTGTAGTATCAAAAAAATTAGGTAGAAACTTTTATGGAATTGAAAAAAACAAAAAATACTACTTGGCCGCTAAAGATAGAATTCATAAAACAACAAAAATTGAAGACAATTATCTTGATACAATTCAAAATAACAAGTCAAAACCTAGAATACCTTTTGGCTCACTTGTCGAGTTAGGGATAATCAAACCAGGCACATCTTTATTTGACCCAAAGAAAAAAATTAATGCAAAAATAATGGCTGACGGAAGTATTAAATATAAAGAAACAGAGGGCTCAATTCATAAAATTGCAGCAAAAATAATGGGTACAGAAAGTTTTAATGGATGGACCTATTGGTATTATAATTTGAATGGATCTAACGTATTAATTGATAGTTTAAGACAAAAATTTATTGCAGAAAAACAAATCTAATTTTTATATACCTTTCCTAAGTAAGATCTAATAAATCTCTCTCTTTTTACTAGAAATTTTATAAAAAAGTTTCTGATAGCTTGCATAATTGCGCTTGAAAAATGAAATACAAAAAAATTAAGGTTTGATCTTTTTCTGACTATTTTCGCTCTACTTAATCTTTCTTGAAAGTATGCATTTTGAATGTCTGCCCTATTATCTTTTATTAAATTGAATAGCTCATAAGCACTTTCTATCGATTGTCCAGCGCCTTGGGCTAACGTTGGTAAAAATCCATTAAAAGCATCTCCAATATAAAACACTTTGCTATTAGATGAAGGAAGTATTCTAGGAGTAGAATACAGCGGCCAAGATTTTAAATCGTTTTCAAAAACTTTTGCTAATTTTAAGTTTTGACTGATAACTTTATCGACTAATAATTTTATATTATCAGGGTCGTATTTCTTTTCTCTAATTATACAAACAAAATTTAGTTCTTTTTTTTTATTTACTGGATATATTACAACATGACAGTTTTTTCCCATCATAAGACTGATTTTTTCCTCATCAATATCTAGTTCAGATCTTGAATTTAATATTGTTCTAACAGCAACTGCCTTTTTAAATTTTGGTTCATTTTTTTTACTCTCAAAAAAAAGATCTGGTATTAGAAAAAATTCCGTCTGCACCAACTACAATATCAACTAGATCGTTAGTATTATCATTAAACTTAATAAGTACTTTTCCTTTCAATTCTGAAACTTCTTTAATGCTTTTGCCAAATCTTAAGTGTTGCGTGTAAACATCATCTTTAAGAAACTCAATCAATGTGGATCTTTGTAAAGTTGTGTATTTTATTTTATCTGAGTTAAATTGCGTGAGATTCAATTCACAAATTTTTTTATTAAGAATGTTATAAAAATCTACTCCCTTGGGATGGAAAATTTTTTCATTGTTGATTTTTCCAAATCCTATCTCATTTAAAATCTTTGTACTATTAGTGGATAATTGAATTCCGTAACCTTCTTCGAGAGATAGACTTTCCTGTTTTTCGTATAACATAAATTCATGATCGGAATTTTTTTTAATTAAATTTGCAAGAGTTAAACCTGCTATACCGGCACCAATGATTGCTAATTTTTTTTTCATTAAAATAGAGTTGAAACTTGTCTAATTATTATTTTAGTAAAACTTGGAATAAACTCTTTATTTTCTTCTAAAGAATACCAATTATGGGATGAAGGAATTTTATTTGAAAATTTATAATATAAATTAATATTTAATTTTAAGTTTGAAATAGATTTTTTATAATTTTTTAGAAATTTCCAATCTTGGTTATTCAAAGAATTTTTTGTTTCTTTTATTGTTGGTAAATTAAAATTTTTTAGAAAACTTATTTGATTTTCTTTAGTTAAAGCTATTTGTTTTTTTTTATTAATATAACAAAAAATATCGTAATCTTTAGTTTTAATCATTTTTTTTCTAATCGCTATAATTTTATTGCTAGATTTAAAATACTTACAAGTTTTTTTCAAACAGCATGTAAGACAATTTGGGTCTTTTGGTTTACATACTAGCGCTCCAAACTCCATTAGAGCTTCAACAAAATCAGCGTTACGATTAGTCTTAAAAAGTTTTTTTTTATTTTTTTCAATAAAATTTTCATAATCTATTTTATTTTCTTCTTTATTCAATATTCTAGAAAAAACTCTCCTGACATTTCCATCGAACGCTATAGTAGGTTTATTATATACTAAACCTAATAACGCATTTCCTGTGTAATCTCCAATACCTGGAAGTTTTTTTATTTTTTCTAATGTATTTGGAAGTTTTGACTTATGTTCGTTAACTAATTGTTTAGAACATGCTAATAAATTTCTTGCTCTTCTATAATAACCCAACCCTTCCCACATTTTTAAAATATCTTTCTCATTACTTTTTGATAATGCTTTCAATGTTTTAAATTTTTCTGTGAAATTCTTGAAATAAGGTATTACAGTTTTTACTTGTGTTTGTTGCAACATAAACTCACTTAAAAGCCTATAATAAAGCTTTTTAGGTGATTTTTTGCCAACACGCCAAGGTAATTTCCTTTTACTATTATCATACCATGCTAAAATTTTTTTTGGTAAAGTTGGATTTATATGCATAATAAAAATAATAATAAAACTCAGTATTACATACAAGGGCTTCGTCCATTTTCAGCTTCAATCCCAAAAACTTTAAAGAAATATTTAAGAAAAAGTGGTTATAATTATTCTAATATAGTTGATAATTGGACAAAAATGGTAAGTAAAAATATTTCTGATGCATGCTACCCTGTAACAGTAAAAATGGATAAAGAAATGAGAAATGGAACTTTGGTTTTAAACGTTATACACGGCAAAGAAATAGAAGTAGAATATGGAAAAAATGAAATAATGGATAAGATAAACAGTTTTTTTGGTTTTAAATGTATTTCCAATGTGACACTTAAAATTGTTCAAGATAAAAAGATCAATCACAAAAAAAGTTATCCAAAAATCAAAAATTTAAATGTAATTAAAGAACAAATTAAAAAAGTCGATGATGAGCAACTAAAAAGGTCATTAAATAATTTACTAAAGGCATATGATAAAAAAAATTGATACAGTTATTTACAAATTCCTGATAATATTTTTTTTAATATTAAATGTATCAGCAGAAGAAAAAATAGTAAGCATAGGTAATGCTGACTCAAAAGTAACTGTAAAAGTTTTTTCTTCTTTAACCTGTCCAGCATGTGCTAATTGGCACTCAAAAATTTTCTATAAAATGAAAAAAGAATTTATTGATGAAGGTCTCGTTAAGTTTGAACATCATCCATTCCCTTTAGATTTAGCTGCATTAAATGCCGAAATAATTTTAAGATGCCATGTTGATAACAACAAAAGAGTTAAATTTCTTGGTAAAATTTATGAAAAACAAAGTAATTGGGCAGTTGGATCTGATATAAATAAAATAAATGAATCAATTAAAAAAATCGGCACTGAAACAAATTTAAATAATGAAGAAATGGATAATTGTCTTAAAAATGAAAAATTTCAAGATGAGATTTTAAATCAAAGAATAGAGGCTCAAAAAAGATATAAAATTGAAGCTACGCCAACAGTTATTATTAACGATAAGAAATACAATGGGGAAGTAGAATATTTAAAATTTAGAAAACAAATTGAAAAAAATTTAGCTAAGTAAGGATTGCTTAAATGAAATTTAAAAATTTAGAGATGACAGGTTTTAAGTCTTTTTCTGAAAAGACAACTGTTCTTATCGAAAAAGGACTTACTGGCATAGTTGGTCCAAATGGTTGCGGTAAATCAAATATTGTGGAGGCACTTAGGTGGTGCATGGGGGAAAATTCGGCTAAAAGTATGAGAGGATCTGGAATGGAAGACGTTATTTTTTCTGGTACCTCAAACAGACCATCAAAAAATATTTCTGAGGTTTCTTTATTGTTAGATAACCAAGAAAAAAATGGGCCAATTCAATACAAAGAATTTGATGAAATATCTATAAAAAGAAAAATCGAAAAAGATAAAGGATCTAAATATTATATAAATGAAAAAGAAGTTAGAGCAAGAGATGTTCAAACTTTCTTTGCAGATCTCTCAACTGGAGCTCATTCTCCCTCCCTTATAAGTCAGGGGAGAATTGGTCAGCTAGTAACTGCAAAACCGATAGAGCGAAAATCAATCTTAGAGGAAGCGGCTGGAATCTCTGGAATTCACTCAAGAAGACAAGAAGCTGAAACAAGACTAAATGCAGCTGAAAATAATTTGAAAAGGGCTGATGAATTAAAAAGACAACAGCAAAAACAACTAGATAACTTAAAAAAACAAGCAGAGGAAGCAACTAGATATAAAGAAATTTCAAATCAAATAAAAAAAATAGAGGCAGGCTTATATTTTTTAAAAATAAAAGAAATTGAGAAAGACAAAAAGCTTATACTTGAAAAACTCAATGAATTAGATGATGAAATTAGCGCGATAAATATTGATTATAATCACAATAATACTTTATTAGAGGAAGAAAATAAAAAGCTTGCTCCTTTAAGGGATAAAAAAATGGAAAGTGCTGCCACTCTTCAAAAGTTGAATTTAGATATGACGAACCTAGTAGAGGAAGAGGTAAGAGTAAAATCGTTACAGGAAAAGTTGGAGAAATCTATTAAGACAGTAGAATCTGACCTCGAAAGAGAAAAAAGCATATCGCTTGATGCTGATTTAAATGAAAAACGAATTTCGAAAGAAAAAGAAGATCTTCTTAATACAGAAAATAAATTGTTAGATGTAGAGACAAATTCTTCAAAAGAACTTCAAATATCTAAAGTAGAACTAACCAAGCTTCAAAATAAATTAGAAACAATGTTGGATCAAATAGAGGATGATATAGATAATAATAAGACGCTTTCAAAAAAAACTTTTAAGGAATTAAAACAACTCGTAAAAAAGATTACCCTTTCACAAGAAGAATATGCCGAAAAATATGGAAAAAATAAATCAATTGAGAGTGATTCAATTAAAAGAAAAGAGAGAATTAAAAATATTGATATTGAATTAGAAAATTGGCGAAATCTAAAAGTC
>MDTD01148403.1_pt1 | contig 11707 bp, 18 predicted proteins | sample 811221 | NCBI WGS metagenome assembly MDTD01 (sample SAMN05326646, study PRJNA326480) | marine metagenome | isolation source: seawater | place: Pacific Ocean: South West | collected 2011
GGCACTAAGCGAGATGCGATGTGGTATGCTTTTGGAGCAAACTCTCGCCACGGCAACAGGCTGAACAATTCAGACAAAAGGAAAATAGTAGCACGTATATTATTGGATGGTGAGTGGTCTTTGAGGAGTAATGTATCAATAGCTAGATACGTAGGATGCTCTGAAGGATTAGTCAGAACCGTTCTTTCTGAAAATGGCATAGAAAGAGTTAAAGAAAAAACAGTCGAGAGGAAAGGAACATCTTACACTCTCAATACTGAAGGGAGTACAAAGCAAGATCAGAAAGAAGAGCCAACCGTTACTGAGGAAGAAGACCCAAAGACATTAGACGAAGAAGAAAGCAATATCACAGAAGAGCCAGAGCCAAAGCCAGAAATACCTTATCAAGATAAGTGTAGAATATACAGAGGACTTTCTGTTTTAGCAGAGTGCTTAGAAGAAGTAAAAACTAACCCCAATCTTACTGCTTGCAGAGAATCGTACGACATCAACTCACTGTCTGATTATGTAGTCAGTCAACTGTCAGCGTATAAATCAGACATAGACATACCCGTAAAACAAGACACTCAAAAAGCTTCAAGCTTCTTTAAGGATTGGATAGTTCTTGGAAGAAAAAAGCCAACAGGGAAAGGTTCAAGGCAGACGGGAGAGCAATTGTCTAACGATGCCGTTGAATGTATTAAGCTGTGGGAAGACTTAATAGGATTTCCTCCCACCGCTAAAGAAGGAGACAAGATTAAGTACGCAAAAGAGCTTGAGAAGATTGTGCGAATAGATGGGCAAGATTGGGGAGTAGTTAGAGAAGTGATTAACGGTGCAAAGATATGTTGGGTGGATAATGGCATATCTATTCAATCCCCACTAGGCATAAGAAAGCTAGTGAAGTCTGGAGCCTGTAAGAAGTGGGAAAGCATATGGGACACATACCGCAAACATCCTCAATACAAGCCTCTGCGACCAGTGCCTAAATGCCCTGTATGCGGCAAGGGATTAAGAAGAGGCAATATGACAAAAGCAGGGCGTAAGTACAGTGTATATATGTGTCCAGACCATCCAAAAGAATCTATGAGTGTAGGAAAGAATTACATGCCAGAGAAAGTAGTGAGAGACTAAAAGAAAGGAGAAACCTTTGTATTTCACTTCAATGGGATGGAACTGTAATGCTTGCAATTTTTGGAACGGCTCAAGAAGAAGAAAGTGCAAGCTGTGTAAGACAAGCAAAAAAGAAAGCAGGGTAACAGAAATGCCCTTCTCTAATAAATCAAAGAAAGGAAAGTCGTGAACAATCAAGAAATAAATATGAGCAATAAGAATGCGGTGGATTCAGAAAAATACATCATCGCAGTTGCACTAACTGACAATAAAACAATTCCCATAATAGCTGACAAGATTAAACCAGATTTCTTCTATGATGGATTTTGCGCTAGAGTTTGGAAGATAATACTAAAGCTGTACACTTCCGAAGATGCAGTTGATCAAATAATGGTTTCTAACGTCCTAAAATTGAATAAGGACAAAGACAAATATTCAGACAATCCAATTACAGCCCTTGCAAAGATTACTACTGACTATTGGGTTGCTTCAGCTACCATAGATTCTCACATAAAAACAGTAAGAGAGTATTGGCACAAAAGGGAATGCATTAAAGCGTTCCACGAACACCTCACTAAAGCAAACAAAGGAACAGACACATCTGGCGATGTGAGAGAGTCGTTTAACCAAGCCTTATCAGACATTGACCGTTCTTTAGATTTAGGAAACGATCTTCAGATCGGAGTGGGGATTGATGAAACAATAGCAGAGTGGGGAAATAAAAGAGGCCCGTCTACAGGCATTAAGATGCTTGATGAGATAACAGGGGGATTTATTCCCGGTGACTATCACATATATGGAGCGAGAGCGTCAATGGGAAAGACAGCATTGATGTGCAACTTCATTAGATCGGTAGCGTTGATTGAATCAGTCCCATCGCTTGGATTCTCTTTAGAGATGTCAAGGCAGAGAATGCAAACTAGGCTCATAGGGGCAGAAGCAAAGGTGTCTCCAAAGCGATTGTTTATGAATCAGAACATTACTCCCAATGAGCAGATGCGTGTAGACAAGTCGAAGCTCCGATGGCAACAAGCACCTTTTTACTTGGACGATCAGTCTGGCACTTCAATTGAGCAGATAAGATTTAGAACTCGCAAGCACGTACAAGAGCATGGAGTAAAAGTGATATTCGTTGACTACCTTCAATTGGTTTCTATAGAAAGGAAAAACATACAGAACAGAGAGCAAGAAGTAGCTAGGATTGCGGAAGGATTGAAAGGTATTGGTAAAGACATGAATGTATGTGTTATTGCTTTTTCTCAGCTATCAAGAGAAACAGATAGAAGGATAGGAAACAGGCCAAGACTAACAGACCTAAGAGAGTCTGGAGCCATAGAACAAGCGGCTGACATAATTGGATTAGTGCATAGGCCAGAGTACTACGGAACCACCTTTGACGAAGAGCATGGAGATATGAGAGGGAAAGCATATATATACATAGACAAGCAGAGGAATGGTGAGACGGGAGAAGTCGAGTGCGATTGGGATGATAAGATCGCTCAGTTTTCATAATCAAAAAAACAGGTAACTTGAAATGCAAGAATTAGAGATAAAGACAAAAGATGAGAAGTCGCTAATCGCAGAATGCCGTGAAATATATGAATCTAAAATCAAGCACCAGTCCGAAGATATCGTATTGGGATTCTGGGAAATAGGGAAGAGATTCATTCAGTATGAAGCAGAAGGATGGATACAGAGAAAGCACGGTGAAGCCACTGTTACAAGAGTGGCTGAAAGTCTCAATATATACTACACACAACTATATGCCGCTAAAAACTTTGCTGAAAGATACCCTACTGAATTAGAAGTTAGAGAGTTGTTTTTCGACTTAAAGCAAAAAGGAATTACTCCAACGTGGACAAGCATAAGATCAAAAGTCTTACCTAAAAACGCAGGGCTGAAAAAAGAAGAAAAGCAACAATTTCTCATGGCAGAGGGAGAGAAAGCGGCCGCAAAGGTAGAAGAGATTGTCACACAGCTTACAGAAGAAATAACAAGGGGGGATGTAGAGGAAAAAGATGTAGAGGAAATAAAGTCAGTACAGGATAGCTTACGAAGAACAATGGTGGAGGCAGAGAAAGCATTGCAAGCTTTCCCTAAGCCACAAAGAGAAAAAAGTAGGGACTACTTAGATTGGATAAAGACACAACCAGAATGGGCTTGCATTGCAACTGGAGACATAGAAGCAGATCCTCATCATGTTCAAACAGTTGGATCTAGAGGTAGTGACGCATTTGTAGTCCCTTTGTCAAGGGAAGAGCATACAAAAGCTCATTTAGGCGATTATTGGAGTGGACATAAACTGATAAGCTTATGTAAGTGGTTTTACAACAAAAGCGAAATAGACAAAAGATGGATTCAACTAAAAGGACAATAAAATGGAAAACAAAACCGACTTAACTAAAAACACAAACTTTCAAGTAGATGCAGAAAAAGTAGGAGAAATCCTTAAAAAAGAAAATGTAACCACTTGGAGAGATCTTGATTTCCATCAGCTAGGATATGAAGACTTATTAACCATTAAAATAACAATTGAGTCTGAAATAATGAATATTACAGATCAAATTGATAGGGCTACTGAAAAAGCGAGGAAAGAAGGTATTTACGCAGACAGAGATTGGTTTAGGAATGCACACATTGCAAAAAAGAAGCGAGGACAGACTCTATTTAAAATAAACACCATAGCAAGGCGCAAGAAAGATGTGCTAAAAAAGGAAAATGTTATAAAGACGCAAGAAATGGATATCAGATGGGAAAGAGCTTTTATAGGGGTAGCAAGAAGAGAATTATTAGGAAGGGACTTTGATCGCCTTTGCACTTTAACTGATGAAAGCATAAGTGGGAATAATTGAAAGACATACCTCTTGACGAAATAGACGGCATACTCTCAAGTCCTCCAGAAGATACAGATGATTTGGATTCTCAAATTGATTACATGAGAAAACACCTTAAAAGGCCATTGCCCGATAAGTCTATAGAAAGGACTAAGGAAATGCTACAATGGTGGTGGTGTTGGCTTCATATGAGATATAAGGCTGTGGATAAAAAATCTATACATGGAGTAAGAGTGTACAATCTTATGAAAAAAAGAGAAGAAAAGCACCGTCAATTATACTATCGAAAACAAGGACAAAGCAATGGATGATTACAATGGTAATTTTACTATTGACTCAGCGATATTAAATTTATAGATTGGTATGTATATAGTTTTACGCATGGTTCGACAGCCCGTAGGGTTGTTTTATAGATCTACTAATAAGGCTTGATTGATGCTTTCTGATGAACCTAATAAAGAGAAGCTGACTTCAATAACGGCTACAAAGCAGTGCAAAAACATCGCTAAAGAAGTTTCTGCACTAAGAGATCAACCTGTTTATGTCATAGTCGAAGAGCTACTCATAAAGGAAAGAGAAAGACTGAAAGAATTAGAAGGTAATATCATTCCATTGGAAAGCTTTCTTTCGTCAGAAGTTGAAAATGGAACGATAGAAGAGACAGAGCAGTAAGCCCCTCTGTCTGCATAGGCGCGTTTATTGCCACGATCCTATTAGCCCAATCTTCTTGGAATCTTACCTCCCAATAAGCATGTTCAGATTCCTCCAGTGTTGTGTGTGACATTACGGCAAAAAAGCCGATGTGTAACATTGAAGATTGATTAGGTGAAAGGGGAGCAATAAACGCGCTTTTTAATATCAGTGGCTTTTAGAGGTGACATAAATGCCCTTCTCTTTTAATGCACTAAGGAAATGAACTATGGAATCAACTATAATTATACCTACTTACAATCAAGACATCAGCTATTTAAAAGCTTGCTTAATGAGTGCGAAAACTCAATCTCATAAGTGTGAGATTGTAGTGATTGATGACGGCTCAACCCCTAATCAAGAGCATGTAGTTGAAGAAATATTTTTAGGATATACTGATCAGTATAACATACCTTGCAAGTATGTATATCAAGAAAACTTAGGCGTATCGGGCGCATTGAATAGAGGGATAGAAGAATCAAGTGGGGAGTACATACAATGGCTTCCTAGCGACGACCTGTTTTTAGTGAATAAAACGTCATTGCAGTTAAAGCATATGCAAGAAAGGGATTCAAAAATTTCTTACACTGCATATGAGGAAGGGATTCCAATCAAAGCTTGCTCTTGGCCTGTTGCAGAATACCCTAATCAAAAAGATTTCTTTAATGCGCTAAGAAGTCACTGCTTCATCAATGCCGCAACCGTTATGTTTCATAGAAGCCTGATTGACGAACTTGGTGGATTTGACCCAAATATAGTTCATTGTCAAGACTATGAGTTCCTGTTAAGAATGGCAGAGAATTACAACTTTTCTGCCCTTAACCTTCCTTTAGTAAGAAGAAGGATACATGAGGGCCAAATGCTCCAGACCCTTAAAACTCCAGAAGAAAAGGAAAAGAAAGACAGGGACATGGAGTATATCAAAAACAGATACGGAGTAAGAGGTTATGTATGGATACCAGACAATGATGCCATGAATGAGGAGAATGTGAATTGAAAGTTGTAGGGTTTGTGCAGAATTACAACAATGTGTCAAATGGCTTTCTTGAGATGTCTCTCTTATCGTTGAGTAAGACATGCGATAAGATTTACGTATACGACTCAGCATCTACTGAAGACACCAGAGAACTGTATAAAAAGTTTGAGTGTATTGTCATCTATGCAGTAGAAAACAAATTCTGGAAAGAACTTTACCATAAACAAGAATTGTTGTCTATTGCCCTTAGAGACAATCCCGATTGGATTTGTTGGATAGACTCAGATGCTATTTTAGGTAAGCATTGGGAGTGCTATGATAGGACTAGAAAATCTTTAGCTTACTGTGACGATAATGGAATATGCCTACTCCATTTACACAACTTAAATTTATGGAGATCAGACTCTTATTACAGAGTGGATCAAAAGTTCAATGATCTTTGGCACGGTGTTTTTTGGAAAAATACTGGAGAGTTGCACTACACTCCAACAGGGAAGCTCCATCAAAAACAATACCCTAGATTCTTCCATGATCCAAATATAGAAGTAACAGCAAGTAATTTTGATAGTGAAGACGGGAAGCTGATCCATTTCGGCTTTGCAAGAGATGAGGAGGTAGCTACAAAATATTTTAGATATAGGAGCTTGGGACAGACGGGATGGGCTTTAGACAGGCTAGTAGATGAATCCAATCTTGACTTGCGTAAAGCTGACCAAAGTTGGTTCCCGACTTGGTACAAATCACAAATTACTGACAAGCCGAATCAGTTGTTTAGCCCCTCTGAAATGAGCGGTAGCCCTTCATATGAAGAATGGACAAAGCTAAGACAATGAAGTGGGTTAAGAAAAGCGTTGAAGTAGTAAGTAATGAGTATCCTATTAGGACAGTAAACGCTTTAGCTCCAGATGAAAACAAATGCCCCAAATGTAAGTTCAAGGGAGTAAAACCTAAAGGTGCGCCAATATGGGAGAAATGGTACTATGTTGAGAACATAGGGCAAGCTATAAAAGAAAGAGAAAAAGAAAGAACATCTTTTATAGACGATTTAGTATTTACCTGTAGAAAATGTGAATACAGATTCAGAGTAGACTTGTATGAAGATACTAGTAGTTCATCCACCATTTAAAAATGGATGGATACTTTCAAATATATCTAAGAGAATAGTAGATTCTGACATCAATTTTTATTCGTGGGAACAACCAGACACAAAAATAAAATTTGATGCTTTTTACTATGTAGATGTGCAAAGCACTTGGATTCCATCCAATAGATTTAGATTCCCGAATGTGAAACATGTAGGTATGTTTACACATCTTGATCAAAATTCAACTTTTTCAATGAAACAGCATTGGCATTCTCTTGACGGTATTGTGCATATGTGCAATAAATACTACAACGTATTTGAAGAGAATGAATGGTACAAAAACAAGCAGTGTGTAATTCGTCCCGGTGAAGTCAATTCATTTGAATTAAATCCAGTAAGAATAGGAGTAGTGCAAAGAGGAGGTTTTAAAGGGAAAGGAGATGGATTTTTACAGCAAGCTTGGAACTCTCTTTCAGTTCACATACGGAAAAATATTAGGCTTTATATAAAAGGTAAAAATTGGGACAAATCAAGTTTTGTGGACAGTAAGTTGGTCGTAATAGATGATGACGAAGATTATGAAACATATAGAAGCATTTATACCAACATAGACTACTTACTTATTCCATCTCTGTGGGAAGGGGGGCCAATGGCACTTCTTGAAGCTTTGGCCTGTGGACTACCTGTTATATCTTCAGATGTTGGATTCGTGAAAGATGTAATAAAAGATGGTCGCTTAGATGACTCCGACAATAAAATTTTCGTTAATGGCGATGCACAAGACATGAAGAACAAAATTGAGTCAGTTGTCCAGAAAAGGCTGAACAGAAGAAAGATAGTAGAAGGTATGTCTTATAAATCATACACTTATGATGTCGGCAAATTTATAGAAAGGCTAATGTAATGGACTTATGGCTTGATATTGGATGTGGCCCTAATAAAGAACAGGGATGTATTGGAATTGACCATTACAATTTCAAAAATGTTGACATAGTAAGATGCCTAACTAGGGGGCTTCCATTTTGTGACGATCTTGCTAGTGGCGTAAAAGCAAAGCACATATTAGAGCATTTTGATGGTGAAAATTTGATCTTCATTATCGAAGAGATTTATAGAGTTTGTAAGGATGGATCAAAAGTTTATGTCGAAGTACCTGCGTATGATTCTCCAAACTGCGGTAAAGACTTTACGCATAAAAAGAAAGATTGGGATGAGCATAGTTTTGACATGTGGAAAAAATCAGAAGACTCTACCTTTGAAGACAATTATATAATTGATAGAGGCCCAATGTATGGCATAAAGGGATGCTTTAATGTTTCATACAATTACGATCCTAATACAAAAAATGCTCACTATACTTTAGAGGTGATAAAATAGTATGGGTGAAGTTTACAATATGGATGGATCAAAGCAAAAGAACGAAAATAGGGGAGCGGGAATTATAGGTAAACTTTTAGGTGTTTGGACTATAGTGTTTTTATTTTGGATTGTATTCTATAGTACAAAATATGTTGCCACTCATTTACTAAACTTTTTGGGGATTTCGTTTTGAAAAAAGAAAACACACCTCAACAAGCAAGAAAAAAGTGGAGTAGCGGAGATGATATTGTTTTCCCTTTTATAAACAGGTATCGTATTAAGTATTGTATTGTTGATGTTAAGAATGCCAGTAGAGTAGTTGAGACATGTGAAAATTTAGATGAAGCAACAAAGTGCCTACAAGAAATTGAACAAGGTAAACAAACAGCCCTTCCCAAGTGATCAGTAATATGAAAATAGCCTTATTGATATCAACAGATGGCTACGATCAGACACTAACAAGAACGGTGTCTAATATATCTCAAAGATATATTAAGCATGTTGGGATAATACAAGGAGCTTCAGATCCGAATAAATATTTAGATACATACTTCAACAATAAAAAGATTTCTTTTGACTATCATATTTTGCCTAATCTTTCAGACAGCTACCTTTATGAAGAGGCAATAACAAGAAGGAAAATAAGAGACTTTACAATACTCTTCAAAAAAGCATCGGAATTAGAAGATATAACTCACTGCGTTGTATTAACGGATGACACCTTAATGTTTTCTGATAAAGGGGTAAGAGATTTAATAAGCACAATGAAGTCTTACGATTGTGACATAGCTTGTTGTAAAAAAGAAGGTAAAGAGTGCATTAGCTCGGACAAAACTGACATTCAAGTAAAACATGGAATAAGAGGTGGAAGAGTACAAGATTTAACAAACAGTGATTTCCCATCTGATTTTTTTATCATTAGGAAAGATATGGCAACGGCATTTGTAGAAATGCCTTGCGTAAACAAGTGGTGTATAGATCAAGTATTGGGAGAAGCTTTACTTGCGGCAAATGGACTCCCCTACATTTTTTCACATTCCTCTACAGATGAAATGTATATAGATGGAATTGTGACAAACTATACAAAAAGGTTTTTTAATTGAATAACAATAATGTTTACTCTACACTTAAGCCAATATATCATAAAGAAAACATAGAAACTCTTAGAAAAGGTGAACAGCCTTATCCTGTTCACGTAGAAATTATTATCTCAGATTATTGCAATCACGATTGTGGGTTTTGTGCTTATAGAATGTCTGGATATTCTTCTAATGAGTTGTTTCAAATAGAAGAGGGGCAAAGCAGAAAAGCAAGAAACCCTAATAGAATGATAAATAAAGAAAAGTGCTTTGAGATATTAGATGACTGTAAGGAGATGAATGTAAAAGCTATTCAATTTACAGGTGGTGGAGAGCCAACTATACATCCAAATTTTATAGAAATAGTAGAGTATGCTCTTGATTTAGGTTTTGATGTCGGTCTTGTCACAAACGGAAGCATGTTATCCAAAAAACGACACAGAGAAGTAGCAGTAAGATTAGTATGGTTAAGAGTGTCGATAGATGCCGCAGATAGGCATTATTATTCAGAGGAAAGAAGAGTAGGGCTAAAAGCTTGGGATAATTTAGAAAAAGGTGTTAGGCTTTTAAGAGAAGATTTAAATAATCTAAAAAGTGAAACAGTATTAGGTGCAGGTTATGTAGTAACAGACAGAAATTGGAAAGGAATACATAAAGCAACAGGCATATATAAAGATTGGGGATTTGATAATGTAAGGTTAGGGCTAATGTTTAGTCCCGATGGAGCAAAGCCTTATGAAGATTTTAGATACGATATGAGCTATTTAGCTATTAAAGCAGTGGAGGATTTTTCTGATAGATCGTATACCGTTATAAATAGAGTATCTGAAAAATATGATGAGTTAGATAAAGGAAACCCTACTTTTGAATTTTGCTCTTATCAGCACTTCACTCAGTACATAGGGGGCGATCTCAATTTATATCGTTGCTGTGTATATGCTTATAATTATCATGGATTAGTAGGGTCATTAAGGAATATGAGGTACAAAGAGTTATTAGACTCTCAGAGCAAAAAAGAAAACATGAGTAATTTTAAAGCTTCTTCATGTGAAAGATGCCAATTTACCGACATTATTAAAAACACTAATTCATTCATAGAAAGCGAAATTGATCCCCCTAATAAAGATATACCAATGCATGTAAATTTTACTTGAGTGGTATTATGTAAACTTAGCTTGCTTGATTAATAGAGGGGTATGCTACCCTCTATTTTTTTGTTACTCTATATCCGTAGAAATTTATTTACCTCCGAAAATAACTATATAAAGAAAAGGAGAATCGTGATGGCAGATGTTGATTTAGGGTCATTGGGAGTAGCCGCAGAAACAGTTCAGCAAATAGCTCTTCAAAGTCCAGATAAGCCAGTAAATATTATAACTGGATCAAAAAAGAAGATTACTGCTTCTAAAGGTAAGCTCAATGTTTTTATAAGCGATAAAAGCAGAGATGATTTAATTGATTCTGGTTGGTTGCATCGTGGAATTGTTGGAGCTAACATTTACTTCAAAGAGGGATAAATGTCTCGCAACGCAACCTTAGACTTAGAGATAAGTGTTGATTGCTACGCTACTTTTGAGAGAGTAGAAGCGTATATACCGTGGGTTACGCTTAATTCAACTACTCGCCCTTCAAAGAAACAAGCCCTCACTGTCCATATTAGAGACAACTACGATCTAATGAACGGTATGCTGAAAGAGATGGGATATGTTGTACCCATCCCCTCTACTAATGCCACCTCTGTTGCCATATTAGGCAAGATAAATGCAATGAATTCAGCCGCTAGCATAGACATGGCTTTAAGAGGCGGCAATTCACAGGTGTCTCAGCAATCTGTTATGCTATATGAGCAACAGAAGCTTCTTTGGAAAGATTTCAGTTCTGGCAAAATAGAGTTGCCAGACGCTGAAAGAGAAGGTGCTTTCCAGTTGCGAGAGAACGAGTTACAGCCAGATTCAAGATTTTACGTTGATTCTAATTTGAATGAGCTAGATCCCGTCTTCAACAGAAAGCAAGATTATTAATGGGTGATGTATCTGTTAAGATAGATGCCAAAAAAGCGACTGACAGGCTTGGCATAATACAAAAAAGACTCCTTGACTTCAGACCTGCTTTTGAAGCGATAGCACAAGACTTTGCCGTTTCGCAAGGGACTATGTTCAAAAAAAGGGGTGCTATAAGCGGATTTCAGCGTTGGGCAGATCTAAGACCTAGTACTTTAGCCAAAAAGAAGGGCAGGGCCAAGACAAAGATACTGCAAGATACTGGCAGATTAATGGGGTCTTTGACTAATGTGAAAGATCCAGAGTTTGTTGCTATATACAACAAAAAAAGCATAAGTTTGGGTACTTCAGTTCCCTATGCAAAATGGCATCATAAAGGCACCTCTCAAATGCCTAAAAGAAGCTTATTAAGGTATACTAAAGCGAGAGAAAAAAAGTGGGGGAGCTTAATTGTTCGGCATATAGTTTCTAGTCGTGGGCTTAAGTTTGAGAGGCTAAAGTAAATTGGCAGGGAAAAGAGATATATCATGGGTAGCAGATACATTGATAGCTTTTTTGCAAAGCAACTTACCTGCAAAGCTCAATGAATTAGA
>MDTD01180543.1_pt1 | contig 11707 bp, 8 predicted proteins | sample 811221 | NCBI WGS metagenome assembly MDTD01 (sample SAMN05326646, study PRJNA326480) | marine metagenome | isolation source: seawater | place: Pacific Ocean: South West | collected 2011
ACCAAGAGGAAACGATTCAAATATTAATGAATATTAAGGAACGCTATGAAGATCATCACTCGGTAAGTTATACTTATGATGCTATTGAGGCCTGTGTTAAGCTTACTGAAAGGTACATCACTGATCGCCACCTACCTGATAAAGCTATAGATGCATTAGATGAGGTGGGTTCACGTGTTCACATTACAAATATTAATGTTCCTAAAGAGATCACAGATATCGAAAACCAGGTAGAAGAACTAAAGGGTCAGAAGGCAGAGGTGATTCGCTCTCAGCAATATGAGAAAGCCGCTGAATTAAGAGATAATGAACGGAAATTATTAGAGCGATTAGAGGAGGCAAAGCAAAAGTGGGAGGAAGCGTCTAAAACCAATAAAGTAACAGTAACTGAAGAGCATGTTGCTGAGGTTGTATCGATGATGTGTGGAATTCCTGTGACTAAGGTATCTCAATCCGAAACTGGTAAATTGGTTCTCATGTCCGAGGCGATTGGTTCGAATGTTATTGGTCAGGATGAAGCTATTGAGAAAGTGGTGAAAGCCATTCAGCGAAATCGAGCAGGTTTAAAAGACCCTAATAAACCCATTGGTTCTTTTTTCTTTTTAGGGCCAACCGGAGTAGGGAAGACTCAGCTTGCTAAGGTGCTTGCAAAAAATATGTTTGATACTGAAGAAGCCTTGATCAGAATCGACATGTCAGAATACATGGAGAAGTTTTCTATTTCGAGGTTGGTAGGAGCACCTCCGGGATATGTGGGTTATGAAGAAGGGGGGCAGCTTACGGAAAAGGTGAGAAGAAAACCTTATGCGATTGTGCTTCTTGATGAAATTGAGAAGGCGCATCCCGATATTTTCAACTTACTTCTTCAGGTTTTAGATGATGGGCATATGACGGATGGATTGGGTCGAAAAATTGACTTCAAGAATACCATTTTGATCATGACTTCAAATATTGGCGCACGTCAGCTTGCAGATTTTGGAACTGGTGTCGGCTTCGGTACTCAGGCTCAACAAGACTCTAAAGAAGATAATGTTAAATCAGTGATTCAGAAGGCTTTAAGAAAGGCATTTTCACCAGAATTTTTGAATCGAATTGACGACATGATTATGTTTAAATCACTCGGTCGAAAAGAGATTCATTTGATTATAGATATTGAACTTAAGAAATTATACGAGCGAATTTTATCTTTAGGTTTAGATGTTGTTTTAACCCAAAAAGCGAAAGACTTTATTGTAGATAAGGGATATGACGAAAAGTTTGGTGCGCGACCTTTAAAACGCGCGATTCAAAAGTATATAGAGGATCCTCTTGCTGAAGAAATCATCAAATCAAATTTCAAGGAGGGAGAGAAGGTAACGCTCGATTTGTCTTCTGATGGGTCGGGTCTGGATGTGATACATCAGAAAACCAACAAGCCGAAGAAAAAAAGCCCGAAAAAGAAGGACAGTTGATGTGGCTCGAATTCATATTTTTTTCACCACCTCATTATAGGGCACTCTGTAACGAGGCCCCCAAACACCTTTATCTGTTCCCTTACCTACGGAAACAATCATATTGATTTCTGCCCCATATGGTAATTTTAGCATTTTCTTTGTGCGGTGCTTATCAAATCCTTCCATGGGGCACGAATGAAAACCTTCCGCAGCAACTGATAACATAAATGTTTGGGCAGCGAGAGCACAAGACTTATGGACAACAATACGTTGCTCACTTCTTCCACCTAGTCGGTAAAATGGTTTTCGGAGACCACCAAAAAAACTGATGCCTCTGCGTAAAAACGTCAATAAGAAAAATGGGTCGTTCATGTAAATAAGAGGAATAAGCTTTTTATAATAATCCAGACCTCTTTTTTGCAACCTACTTGGTTCGCCGTTAATGGTTTGAGCGATTTGTTGATAATTCCATTTGGCTCTTTCTCTCCATAAATCTTTTCTCGTAATAAAAACCACCATATGTTTCGCCGTTGAAGCCGCAGATTGATTCAAGCAAAGAGCGGAGAGCTCTTTACGCATATCCTCTGATTCAATCCATTGAAATTCCCAGAGTTGCATATTGCTGCTGTTTGGTGCTAAAATGGATCGTTTGATACTTTTTTCAATAACCTCGTGAGGTACTTCTGTATGGACATCAAAAGAACGGTTACTTCTTCTGAATTCGACTATTTTTTGAAATTCTTCTGAAAACATGGAATGATTTTACTGCATTTTATTTTGTTTCTATTTATATTTCTGACACTTTTGCGCAGATTAAGACAAATATATGACAGCATGTCTTAAAAACAACTATGGCAAGTTCTTTGTCATTATGGATGTGAAAAAATTAATGTACTTATGGCAGTTAAGAAGAATAAAGAGAAGGCAAAAAGCACAAGCGCAAAAGAAATGAACGAAAAATCTGTTGATAACTCGGTTAATGGAGCAAAAGATAAGTCCACCGAATCAGTTAAAGAACAAAAAGAAATTTCGGCTGATGATAAATACAATGAATTAAATGACCGGTTTTTGAGGTTGTATGCCGAATTCGAAAATTTTAGAAAGAGAACCAATAAGGAGCGTTTGGATATGATTACCAATGCCAATGCCGAATTGCTCAAAGATTTGATTCCAATCATCGATGATTTCGAGCGTGCTATGGCCAATAATGAAAGTTCCGAAGATATTGTTGCAATAAAAGAGGGATTCTCTTTGATTTATAATAAATATATAGGTATTATGGAAACCAAAGGGCTTCAAGTGATGAATGCAAAAGGTGAGGTTTTTGATCCTGAATTTCACGAAGCTGTTGCAAATATGCCAACCGACGATCAAAAATTAAAAGGGAAAATCATTGATGATGTTGAAAAGGGGTACCTGTTGAACGAAAAAGTTTTGCGTTACGCTAAAGTTGTAGTTGGTCAATAAACCGAATTAAATGAGTCAAAAACGAGATTATTACGAGGTATTGGGTGTTTCAAAAGGTGCGACTGAGGCTGAAATTAAAAAGGCATATCGGAAGCTTGCCCTGAAACATCATCCAGATAAAAACCCTGGTGATGCCGCTGCTGAAGAAAAGTTTAAAGAAGCAGCAGAGGCATATGAGGTCTTGAGCAATCCTGATAAAAAAGCGCGTTATGACCAATTTGGACACGCTGGAATGGGACAAGGTTTCGGGGGCGGTGGCATGAATATGGACGACATATTTTCTCAATTCGGGGATATTTTCGGCGGTGCTTTCGGTGGTAGCTTTGGTGGAAGTAGAGGAGGAGCACGTGTTGTGAAGGGTTCTAATTTACGCGTGAAGATGAAACTCACTTTGGAGGATATAGCCAATGGTGTGAAAAAGAAAATTAAAGTAAATAAACTTGTAAACGCCGAAGGAGTAACATTTAAGAGCTGTTCAAAATGTAACGGCACTGGACGGGTAACGAGAATGGCACAAACCTTTATTGGTGCTATGCAAACCCAATCAGCTTGTAATATTTGTCAGGGTGCGGGTAAAATGATTGACAAAAAACCTGCAGGAGTTGATCAAAATGGTCTCAAAAGACAAGAGGAGGTTATTGAAATTGAAATCCCAGCCGGAGTAGAGGAAGGGATGCAGTTAAACGTAAGGGGTAAAGGAAATGCAGGTCCATTTAACGGTGTTCCTGGTGACTTAATGGTAGTCATTGAGGAAATTGAGCATTCAGAATTAAAAAGGGATGGTGACAACATTCATTATGAGGCGCTGGTTAGCTTTATGGATGCGGTTCTTGGTGCGAGTATTGAGGTGCCCACGATTTCTGGTAAAGTTAAAATCAAGGTGGATCCTGGAACACAGAGCGGAAAAGTACTTCGTCTTAGAGGTAAAGGTTTGTCGAACGTCCAAGGCTATGGTGCAGGGGACATGTTTGTACACATTAATATTTGGACACCAACCAAACTTACGAAAAGTGAAAAAGAGCTTGTGGAAAAATTGAAGTCTTCAGAAAACTTTACACCCAACCCTGATCAAAAAGATAAAGGGTTTTTTACAAAAATGCGAGATATGTTCTCATGATTAGATATATTGACCAAGGTAAGCAAGGTGATAATAGGGTGTTGCGTTATGTCCTTACCTTATCGCTTATTTTTGTGGTCTATGTAATTGGCTCTTTAGGTTTGTTTGTTGATTACAACCTCAATGTTGATGGAGATGGTGCTTCTGGACAGGTGATGTCTCAATTCACGTCTGTTTTAGGAGAGAATAGAGTCCTTGTTTGGTTAATGCTTCCATTTTTATTGGTTTTTGGAGTATTTCTTTTTGCAATCAAGTATATCCATAAGAGAACCATTAAATCGATTTTTACGGCAAGGGACTCATTTGATTGGAGGCGTGTTTTCATCAGTTTTGCCCTGATTGTATTCGTTTTGTCCGTAACAACCTTTTTTGAGATTTTTTATAGTAATACTTATGTATGGAATTTTGATTTTTCAAAATTTACAGCACTTGTCGTTATTGCTTTATTGATGATTCCCATACAAACGACTATAGAGGAGTTAATTTTTAGGGGGTATTTGATGCAGGGTTTGAAAATGAAAATGGGATCTAGTAAACATGCTGTCATTCTATCTGGAATCATGTTTGGCCTCATGCATATCGGAAACCCAGAGATTGAAGCCATTGGAAGCCATGTGTTGATTTATTATGTAGTTTCAGGTGTTTTTTTAGGTGCTTTAGCCTTGTATGACAATGGGCTCGAATTATCAATTGGCTACCATGCGGCAAATAATATTTTTGCAGCCTTAATGGTGTCCAATGATTGGCAAGTGTTTCAGACGAATGCGTTATATATCAATACATCACCACCTGACCTAGGTTGGATGGAGCTCTTGATTTCGCTACTCTTTTTTCCTATTTTATTTCTTATTTACAAGAAAATATTCAAATGGACCTCGTTGAAAGAAACTTGGAATCATCAGGATTAAGTAAACAAGTTTTTCGTATACTTACATCGCTATGATTGAAATTTTCGAAGTTTCAAAATCCTATCAACGTAATGTGGCATTAAACAATTTGTCTGCAGAAATTCCGCGTGGTCAAATCACAGGTCTTTTAGGCCCGAATGGTGCAGGAAAAACCACCTTAATTCGCATTATTAATCAAATGCTTATTCCTAATACTGGTTATCTAAAATATGATGGTAAGTTCCTGAATCATTCTCACCTCCGTTTGATGGGTTACTTACCCGAGGAAAGAGGATTGTATAAGTCTATGACAGTTGGGGATCAGCTTTCTTTTTTATGTAGGCTTCGTGGCATGACAAGAGCAGAAGGCTCTGCACAAATAAGACATTGGCTCGATAAATTCAATATTTCGGATTGGAGAGGAAAAAAAATAGAGTCCTTATCTAAAGGAATGGCTCAAAAGATTCAATTTATAGCCGCCCTTGTTCATGATCCTGAATTCATTATTTTAGATGAGCCTTTAAGTGGTTTTGATCCAATAAATGTGGATTTAATTATGTCTGAGCTGCTCGATCTAAAGGATCAAGGAAAAACCATATTGCTGAGCACCCATAATATGCAGAGTGTTCAGGATATGTGTTCGCATATTCTTCTTTTGAATGATGGGACGAAGATTGCCGATTCTTCTTTTTCTGAATTGAGTCAAAATCATCAGTCTTCTCAGTTTGTTGTTCGATATCGAGGAACGAAGATTGCTTTTGCAAATTCCTTATGGACGGACTTCGAGCTATTGGATCAACATGAAGTTGCATCAGATCTTTTCGAGGCCTCTCTTGCTCAAAGAGGAGATCGGTCTGTCGATGATTTGATTGGTAATATAAAGGGTCATGTTTCGATTGAGGCAGTTTCAAGAAAACGATTGAACATGCAAGAGATTTTTTTAGAATTGGTCAATGCAAATAAGCCACTAGAATGAAACAAGTTTGGATCATAGCAATGAGAGAGTTGAGAGGACGAATTTGGAATCGGTCTTTTCTGCTAATGCTTATCATAGGTCCATTACTATTTTTGACTATGGCCTACTTCTTAGTTAAGGCTAATGATCAGGGTAAAAAGAACCTTACTGTGCTGATTGCAGATCCAGGTAATATAATGGAAGGTGTTATTTCATCAAGAGAAAACCAAAAAATCAGTTATTACTTTGTCGATGGGTACCTTGATCTGGATGAATTCAAGCGTGGTAAAGATTATCAGAAATTTGATGTTTTAATTGAAGTAAATGAAAAAGTATTGAACAATAAAAAGGCTTTTGTCTTTTATCGTGGATTCCTCTCTTCAGATGCAAAAAACTCGATCAAGTTTAATATCGAAAGAAGAATAGAAGAGGTGATGGTGAATGAGTTTTCTACGCTCACTATTGATAAATACAGACAAATTAAACAACCTTTGAATATGGATTACAGAAATGTAGATGATCCTTATGGTATGCAATCGCAGTCTGAAGGATATGTAGGTTTGATTTTTGGTTTTGTTATCGTCATTTTCATTCTTTTATTTGGTTTGTCGATTATGCGAGGAATTGCTAGAGAAAAATCAAATCGCATTGTTGAGGTTTTGGTTTCTGTTGTAAAGCCAAGGCGTTTGATGTTAGGAAAAATATTAGGTGTTGGCTTATCTGCCCTTACTCAGTTATTTGCATGGTCCATCTTTATTGGAATTGGATTTTGGTTTTTCCAGAATTACGTGTTTTCTGAATTCTTTATTTCCGATGAATATATTACTATGCAACTGAATGAAGGGAATGATGTTTTATTTGGCAAATACAACATGCTTCATCAAAATGAGGTCATAGATCTTATTTATCAGCGTTTGAACTTATCTGTAGTTCTTCCGATATTTTTTATCACTTTCGTTTTAGGGTATGTTTTTTATGGTGCATTTTTCAGTCTCATAGGTGCAGGAATAGGTTCTGAAAGTGACGGTCAGCAGTTTTCGATACCCATGATCTTATTTCTTTTCTTTGCTGTTTATATAGGTTATTTTTCCATTGTACATCCTGAATCAAGTTTAGTGGCAATTTGCGAGTTCATTCCTTTCACTTCTCCAGTCGTTATAATGGTTAAGACCTGTCAAGGCTATGCCTCTGGATCTGGATACCTTCTTGTGGTTTCTCTATTTATATTGTTTTTAAGCTCTTTAATTATGCTTTATTTTGCCAGTCGTATTTTTCGCAATGGTGTATTGGAGTTTGGTCACTCTCTATCCATTCGTAAGCTTTTTATCTGGCTTAAAAGTGATTCATGACAAAAGCCATTATCGACATAGGTACCAATACCTTCAATCTTTTGATTGCCAATAATTATACGGAAAAGATAAAGGTGTTATATTCAACAAAAAGGGCTGTATCACTAGGCATGGGTGGAATCACACAAGGAATCATTACACAAAATGCAATCGAACGTGCCCTTATTGCACTTCATGAATTTGATAAAATCATTTCTGGGTACAATGCAGATCAAGTAAGACTTATTGCCACCTCAGCTGTTCGTGAGGCCAGTAATGCTAATGAGTTCATTCATCGGATAAAGGAAGAGCTTGGAAGAGAGGTTGAAGTCATTGATGGGAGAGAGGAAGCACAATTGATCTATAGAGGGGTTATGTTGTGTCATACGGTTAAGGAGCCTCTGATGATTATGGATATAGGTGGAGGGAGTACAGAATTTATTCAGGTGACTACTGAAGGAATCGAATGCCTGGCTTCGTTTAAGGTAGGTGTCTCAAGGTTATATCAGACATTTCCTTGTTCAGATCCCTTTTCAAAGAAAGATGTGGGTACTATCGAAAGATTCTTAAATGATAATACTAGTAAATTCTTTGGAGATAAGTCAATTGAAGTTTTAATTGGTTCTTCTGGTACCTTTGAAACCTTTTATGAGTTGATCTATGGAAAACCCTTTCCAAAGTCAAATCAATCAGTGGGAATTGATGTTGACCCTTTCCTGGAAGCTCTTGATGCTTTAATATTTTCCAGTCAGAAAGAGAGAGACCAAAATGATTTTATTATACCTATACGAAAAAAAATGGCTCCATTTGCTGCGGTCAAAACACGTTGGGTGATTCGTCAGCTTCAGGTGAAAAAGGTGTTTATATCTCCCTATTCACTAAAAGAAGGGGCCATGGTTTAAATCACTTTTAAAAGTGGACAATTTTCATTCTTTTTATGTTTTTATCTAATTGTATATCAATTAAATAAGTTCCTTTTCCTAAACCTTTAATATTAATAAATTCCCCACTGTTTAATAGAAGTTTTTTTCTGATTTTTCCTTTCATATCCCTTACCGTAATTTCGGCTTTTGTATTTAGGTTATGAATCCGAAATATTCCATCTGAAGGATTCGGACTGATATAGAGATTTGAGTTACTGGTCAGATCGATTTCACTATTGAGTGTATTGGTTTCACTAATGCTTCCGTTTGCATTGATGATCCAGTTATCAGGATCAATCGTCATGCTTCCAGTAATTTGACCTATATTATTAATTGTGTAGAGCTCACTATTAGAGTTTACCGAAAATCGAATCGTTGTATCTGGAAACCCAATGCGTTGAAATTTCACGTCAACATCATTGGTAAATGTAGGCGTGATGTTGGGTTTTGAGGTACTGTGATTGATTTGTAATATGAGGTTATCTCCTGTTTGTTGCCATTGAATAGAGTAAGTGGGGTATCCTTGTCCAAAATACCATTGCTCAAAGAGTGGTGTAAAATCAATTCCCGATGCAGATTCTAAAGCATTTTTAAAGTCTATTCCGTATGCTGTTCCGTCAGCGAATGTATTCTGAAAATCTCTTAGAATTTGAAAAAATTGGTCATCATTATTAATCATATAGCGCATCGAATGAACAATCGCTGCTCCTTTATCGTAGGTTAACCGACCACTGAAGATGCGATTTTCATTTAAACTATCGAGAACCCATACACTTCCTCCGTTTTGACTCATCACATTGTCATGAACATCCTCCATGTGCCCATTGGCCTCATTAGGGTATAGATTTTCGAGCATCAGGTATTCACTGTATGAGGCAAAGCCTTCGTTGATCCAGATATCACACCAGGAAGCACAGGTTACGTGATCACCCCACCACTGATGACCGAGCTCATGCGCAGTCAATCCTTTATTGAAAAAACCCTGTGTGGTCATCGTTTGGTGTTCCATTCCACCTGAAAAAGGAGCCATGCAATGACCGTACTTTTCATCTTCAAATGGATATGGACCGTACAATTCATAAAAGAGCTCCATGAAGTCAACGGTTTCGTCAATATCGTCTTGAAAATAGGGAAGGGTCTGTGGATTGTCGTAAATATAATTTTGAATTAGAATCGGATTCGGTGCCCCGACTGGATTAGCATATATACTGTAATCCACATAGCTTGATACGGATACAGAGATTAAATAATAATCAATGGGATGCCGGTGTTTCCATTGGTATTGGCTGTAACCATTGCCCATGTCGATAACATCTTCCAATAGACCATTTGATCCAGCCTTCAAATTTGATGGGACATTAATGAAGAAATAGCTACTGTCTGCCTTATCATTAAGACTTTGTTTACATGGAAACCATTCATAAGCTGAAAAAGGTTCTGAGAGCGACCAAACCACCTCATTTCCCCATGTAGGTGAATCATCTTGGGACATTCCCGCTCCTCCAAGAGGATTGGTAGCTGCAGTTGGAGGTGTCCCATTATATTGCGTTTCGATGACAAATAAATCTCCGATTTGAGCATTTACAGGAACTTTAATGGCCGAATTCACCCTCGAATAATTAACGGGTTGTCCGTTGACAGTAATACCAGTAATGGTAAATGTAGAAAAGAGCTCGTAAAGTGCAGAATCCAGCGGTTCAGTTGCTATGGCATGCATTCGTACTTTTCCCGAAAGATAGGTGCTCAGATTGGTCATGTTCAAATTAAGGTCGTAGAAAGTGACATCGTACTTTTCGGTCTCCGCTATTTGATTTACTGATAATGAGTTACTTTTATAATTGTTTCCGCGATCTCTTTTGACACAGGTTGGTATTTTGCTTTGTCCGTTTGCGAATACACAAACAAATAAATAGCATATCAAAACGTTTAGGTTTTTCATGGCTTGGTTTTAGATGTCTAAAAATAGGAAACTTATCTTACACAGAAGTAAGGTCTTAATAACGGACTATTTTCTCCATGAGTATTTCCGAATTGTTTGAAACTCGAATGTGATAAATACCCTTGTTAAGCGATGAGAACGGCAAGAGGAATTCATGAATTCCTGTATCAAAGTTCTCGGTGTAATCTTGATTTAATACTTTTCTGCCGCTTTGATCAATGAGCTCGATGTGTAATGTTGAAGGTTGGCTGATGAGCACGGATAATATGATGTCTTCTGATGCAGGGTTGGGGTAAAGGGGAAGAATGACCAATCCGGAACCTTCAATATTTTTACAAATCGTGTTATTGTCAAAATTGATGTCCATGTAACCCATCGTGTTTATGCCTTGCGCTTCGACACATACAAATCGTTCTTTGTTATCTTGCGTTGATATATAAGCGGATGGGTGGGCATTGAATACGTAGATTTCGTTTTCGTTTTGGACTAAGGCACCCGACCAGTTTTCTTGAATAGGGCCGTTTTCAGGAGTTTTAAGCGTTAATACAAGGTTTTCTATGGGGATAGAACCTTTGTTTTGAATTTCAACGCCTACGGTGAGATAACCATTAATATCTTGAGCAAATAAGGTTTCAAGGCTTAAATCATAAAAAGCTTCATTCATGACATAGGTATTTTTTGCAGTATCGCGACAGGCAAATTCATTGACGGTCATCAGCTCCACTTGAATAGTGGAACCGTTTAATGATGTTGGATAGGTAATACTGTTTTCGATATTGTTGTTTAAAGAAACAGGTGTACCATCTCCAAAATCCCAATATGAGCTGTCTGCTCCGATGCTTACATTACGATATAAAATTGGAATATCTGATATCAATGCAGAGGGATCTACTTCAAAAGCAGCTCTTAGCTCCTTTTGTACTTCTATTGTGAATGTGCTATCGACTATACATCCTTGATCACTGGTGGATTGCAAAGTAATCAATTGAATTCCAATGGTTGGAAACTTGATAGAAGCATTGATTTCATCGTAATTGTATTGAAGATTGAACAACCAGTTACTTGCAGCCAGATTTCCTAGTGGAATGGTAGAGGTGTTTTCAAATGTTGTCCAGGTGTTTTTGCATGCTGGTCCAACTTGATAATTGATCATTGGGTTGGGGTGTACGGTGAGGTTTTGCTCAGTAGTATCCATACATCCGTTATCCGCAGTCAAAATAAGCTGAACTGTATATTCTCCATAATTCTCGTAAAATTTTCCTTGAACAGGATTAATAGAGTCTGTCCCATCACCATAATTCCAATTATAGCTCGTGATCTCGAAAGTATCGGCAATACTGCTATTATCCGTGAGATCCCAAACCGCATATTCACAGGGATTCAAAATCGATATATCCGATACAGGTGCTGGTTGGATATAAACATTCTGAGTCACCGTATCAATACAGTTATTGGTATCAATAGCAATAAGTTCTACATTATAGTTTCCGCTGAGGCCATAAGAATAAGAGGGGTTACTATCCAGACCAGTATTGCCATTTTGTCCAAATTGCCATAGATAAGATTCGAGAGGAACATCATAGCTATTGGATGCCGAAAAGTTGATTTCTTCGTAAGGACAATAATTTTCAGTTGAAAAACTAAGAATTGGCTTTGGA
>MDTD01198532.1_pt1 | contig 11706 bp, 12 predicted proteins | sample 811221 | NCBI WGS metagenome assembly MDTD01 (sample SAMN05326646, study PRJNA326480) | marine metagenome | isolation source: seawater | place: Pacific Ocean: South West | collected 2011
ATTTATCAAATATATTTTATTTGATATGATTTTTTTTTTATTAACTTTTACTTTATTTAATTTATACAAAATATCTTAATTTTTTTGTTTATTTAACATTTAAAATAATTTCTGAGATAGTATCTATTTCATCATTGTTTAAGTAGGGGTGACTAGGCACTATAAACCCTGAGGAATATATTTTATCAGAATTTTTACCGCTAAATTCATCATATTTCTTTATCCAAAAAGGATGTTTTCCAAGATTCCCGTGACTCCATGTTCTAAATTCTACTTTTTCATCAGATAATTTTCTTAAAATTTTTTCTCTTTTTTCATAATTTTCAGCAAGAATTCCAACGTGTAAACTTACAGGCCAATTATTACCAAAATCTTGCATTTTATAACGTGAATGTAAATTTTCAAAATATCTCAGATGATTAGAGTTTCTCTTTTTAAAAATAACATCTGCTTTTTCTAATTGTTTTATTCCTAAAAATGAATTTATTTCAGTTGGTCTCAAATTAAATCCTGGAATTATAAAATTAAAAGGAAAATTTGTTTTATCTACATTTTCTGGGTTTGTTGCAATAACCTTTTCTATAAATTCTTTAGAATTATCTTTTAACCATCCATGGCTTCTTAGCATTAATAAATTTTGATAAATTTCATCATCATTGGTACACACCATCCCACCTTCTATAGTAGACAGCTGATGGCCATAGTAAAAAGAAAAAGAGGAAACATCTCCAATTGTTCCAATTCTAGTATTATCCTCAAATTTTGCACCTACTGATGCGCAACAATCCTCCATTAAAAATAATTTATATTTTTTCTTAAATTTTAAAATTTTTTCCTTATTTCCTGGAACTCCAAGTGGATGTACAATTATTGCTCCCTTAATATCATGTTTTTCACAAATTTTTTCAGCATCATCTAAATTTAAATTAAAATCTTTTGGATCGGCATCCACCATTATAGGTTCTAAACCACTTTGAGTAATAGAAGATATTGTTGTGGACCATCCGCAAGCTGGTACAATAATTTTGTCTCCTTTTTTAATTTTTCCAGAGGATATCCCACTTTGTGCCATTAAAAAATCAGCTGAAGATCCCGAATTAAGAAATACACTATAGTTTACAGATATATATTTTGACCATTTGGACTCGAATTCCTTAGTTAAATCGCCCATAGTAAGTTTAGGGTTTTTTTTAATCCAATCTGACAATTCAAATAAATCTTGTTTTGAGATTGTATCTTTTGTCATTGGAAACTTATAATTCATAATTTTATATTTTATCTTAAAACTTTTTAATTATCCATAAATGGATCATAACGTTGATTCTTATTGAAATTTTTTTTATTTAACAAGTACCAATCTATGGTCTCTCTTATACCATTTTCTAAATCAAACTTATTTTCAAAATTTAAATTTTTGTATGATTTTGTATCCATCAATCTTATCTTATCTCCGTTTGGTTTAGACTTATCCCAAATTATATCTATATTTTTATCAATTTTATTTCTGATTATCTGCGCAAGTTCTTTGATAGAGTATCCAAGTCCAGAGCCTGCATTAATTGGTTTTTCATAATTACTCTCTATTACTCTTAACATACATCTTGCGACATCTTCTGAAAAAATAAAATCTCTGATTGGAGATCCATCTCCCCAGAGAGTAACTTTATTATCTTTATTTACTTTAGCTGTCAAAAATTTTTTAATCATTGAAGGTATGACCATAGAACTGTCATCTCCAAAGTTATCAAACGGCCCATAAACATTTGCAGGTCTAACAATATATAAGTTTTTCCAATCATATTGTTTTTTATAAGCTTCTATTTGAAGTTCACAAATTCGCTTTGCCCAACCAGCAAACCAATCATTTTGAGATGGAAATGTACTCCAAACACTGTCTTCATAAAATATTTCAGCTGGTGAATAAACGCCTACTGAGCTTGTAAATAAATAATCTCTTACTTTATTTTTTCTTGCAGCTTCTAACATATTGAAAGAAAACATTACTGTTGGAGTTAAAAAGCTAGCTGGATTATCAATGCACATTTTAGGAGATCCTTTTACTCCAGCTAAATGTATTACAATATCAATGTCTTTTGAACACTCAAGACAGTTTTCAAAATTTCTTAAATCAGCTTTTATGAATTCTATTTTATCTATACTATCTTCATCATAGCTATCTAAAGATACCAATCTTATTTTACAATCCATTTCTAATAAAAGTTTGATTATTTTCCTACCTATTAAACCGGTTCCTCCAGTGATTAAAATATTTTTATTTTTGAAGTAATTCATGATTTTTTCTATACCAATTTATTGTTTTTTTAATAGCATTATTAATATTAGTTTTTCTTATCCAATTAATATCTTTTTTTGCCTTTGAACAATTTAGGGACAATTTTGTTTTAATTGTAGGTTTGCTTAGATCTTTTTTTATTTTTAAATTTTTACCAGAATATTTGATTATTTTGTTTACTATATCAATTACTTTAAAAGATTTGCCATATCCACAATTATAAATAGCAAATTTATTTTTTTGTTTTGCGATCAATTTTTTTATAAAATCAAATAAATCATCAATAAATAACAAATCTCTTTCTTCTTGCCCGTTCCCCCAAATTTCTATTTCTTTTTGTGAGTTAATAACTTTTGTTACTGTCGCTCCAAAAAAATGGCTTTTTTCTAAATCGAATTTATCATATGGACCAAAGATATTGCTGTGCCTTATAACTGAAAATTTTACCCTTTTCATTTCTGCATAAAATTCACAAAGTTTTTCCACATAAAGCTTAGTATTTGCTACCCCAAAGTATTTTTTATATATTTTGCGTTTTGGATTATAATCTATCTCGCGAAGAGGCTTATTACTATTGTGATACATTACTGTGCAACTAAAAAAAATAAAGTGTTTAACGAAATTTTCATGAGCATATTTAGTTAAATAAGAATTCATAATTGCATTATCTGTAACATGTAAAGATGGTGAGTTTACAATATCTTTTGAACCAGATGTTGTTGCGGCAGCCTGAATTATAAGATCTATATCCTTTGTAATTTTCTTACAAAAATTTGGGTTTCTTAAATCTCCTCTTTTCCAAATAACATTTTTATTTTTGATCCATTGCTTGGATTTAAAATGTATACAAATTATCTTAGATTTAGGATATGTTTTAATAAGTCCTATTAAAACATTTTTTCCAATAAAACCTGTGGCACCAAGCAATAAAATTTTTTTCATATCTATAATTTTTGTAATTGATCATATATAACAGAGCATAAAAACATTTCTTGTTTTTTATTAAGCTCTTGATGAATTATTGGACAAAAACAATTATCAGCAATAAAATTTGTATTAGGTAGATTTGGAATACCCAATTTTTTTTTTATATAAGGCCATCTTTTGTTAACAAATTTTAATGTAGAACAATAAATTTTATATTTATCAATTAAATTATTAAGAATTATATCTCTATGTTTTTTGCTATAATTTTTATTTAGAAGAATTGGGTATAAATAATATGAGTTTTTTGAATAACTAGTATCTTTTGGAAGAATTACTTTTGACGAAAAATCTTTAAATATTATATTTCTTTTTTTGGCAAGATTTCTTCTTCTTTCTATATTTTTTGTTATCCTTTTTAATTGTAATTCTCCAAATTTTGCCTGAATTTTTGAAAGTTTTAAGTTCAAGCCCCAATCATATTCATTACCATAATTTCTTAAACTTTTGAGTTTTTTGAATAAATCTTTATTGTTTGTGGTAACCATCCCACCTTCGCCTCCGGATGTAATCATTTTTCCTGACTGAAAACTAAATATATTTGCGTAGCCTTTGTTACCTACGTTTTTATTTTTATAATTAAACCCGGTAGCTCTCGCACTGTCATAAATTACTTTTATTGAGGTATTTTTATAATTCTTATTTTGTTTTGCTATTTTTTCTATAGTATCTAAATCACAAGATATTCCTGTTAAATGTACAGGACAAATTGCTATAGTTTTTTTTGAAATTTTATTTTTTAAATCTATAATTGAAAGATTATAAGTGTCTAAATCAACATCACATTCAATTATTTTTACACCAATGCCTAATAAAGCCATGTGCCAAGCCTTAAAGTTTAAAGAGGGAATTATTATTTCATCATTTACTTTTAAATCTAAACTTTTTAAAATCATATAAAAGGCAATACCATTGTTTGAAACTGCAACTGCATACTTTGAATTACTTAATTCTTTAAACTTTTTTTCAAATAAAATATTTTCTTCTCCATCACTTCTTAAACCTAAAAAAAAATCGCTTGATTTTATAAGTGTTTTTTTAAGATGATTAATTTCAAAACTATTAAAACTAGATCCTAAATTAGGTTCGCCATACCAATTGATATTAGGTTTTGGTTTTTTGTTTAGAATAATTTTTTTATAATTCTTAGAGATAGACATTTTTTATCTGACAATTTTCCTGTCAGCATTTCTGCCTCTGATAAATTTTTCTCCCTTTGGAATATACATTCCGCAAAATATTGGTCTATCTGCGGTTTTAGATTTATTTGGGTAAGAACCATGAACAACCCACCCATGCAAAACCAATAGATCTCCTGTATTTGCTATTAAATCTTTTTTTTTAAAATTATTAGAAAATTTTACTTTATTACCAGGTTTCATTGATGCAGCAGCATACTTTGGGTCAGTATCAATGCTGATATCACCTAGCGTATGTGTTTTTGGATAAATAAAAATTGTACCATTTTTTTTATTAATTCCATTTAAAATTAGATGAACCGTAAAAAATTTTCCTTTTTTATTTTTTGCATAAGAGTTATCTTGATGTGGCTGGTGGGCTAATTTAGAAAATTTTGAATTTTTCTTTTTATAAATCATTTGGCTTTGAATAGGATATATTTTTCTTCCATACAAAAACTCTAAGTTTTTTAAAATTTTCTTATTTATTAAAAATTTTTTAATTTCAGAAGAAACCATTTTCAATTTCTTTAAATGCTCAAGTCTATCTTTAATATTTTTAAATTTATTCAATCTATTAAATGTTTGAGATATTAAAAAATTCTCTCTATGTAAATTAATTATTGTATTAAACTCTAATGGCGCTACTGTTTCTAAATCATTTAAAAATTTTTTACAAAATTTTTTAGTAAAAAAATTTTTAAATAATACATAACCATTTTCTTTAAAAAAAGATTTTTTTTTTATTAAATTATTTTTTTTCATGAATTATTTTATATTATAAAAATCACCATTTTCAATTATAAGTGAAGATCTATTATCTTTTCGATTTAAGGCTTTTTTATACGTTGGATAAATAGCTGATGGGTCATTCAAATAGATTACATCAATCTCTGTTAATATCTTTTTAAATATTGATGTATAATTCTGTGTATGTTGAGGACCTCCATTTAATGGTTTTTTGGATCCTACAGAAGTTCTAATAATAACTTTGGGTTTAAACTGTTGATCTGACATAATTCTAATTTTATCAAGATGATTTACTAATTGGTTCATTGCAAGTAAAAGAAAATCAAACCTAGGATAACATGTTATTGGAACAAAACCTTCTAATGCTATTCCAATTGAAATACCCATCTGAAGTTCTTCGAAAACAGGTAGTTCAATTTTTTTTTTCTCTGAAATATCTCTAAGAGTATTATAGATTGCATTACCACTAAAGGAAACTGACTGACCTAAAAATATTACTTTTTTATTTTTCGACAAATAATTCATGCTTTTTATAAGCTCTGATTTATATTTAAGACCTTTAGTTTTTTTTAATTTTTTTTTCAAAATAGTATCCAACTTCCTGTTCCATGATGAGGAAAAATTCTTTTATATTTATAATAGTCAATATCTTTTTTTATTTCAGATAATCTTCCCCAAGCTTTTTTTGTAGGTGTATTAGTACTGAGACCGTTGTCTTCAACAATAAATTTAACAGGTAATTTGAAGTTTTTTACATATTTGTAAGCTTCGTGAAAAACGCCAGTTTCATAAGCCATATCTCCCAAAAATATAAACACATTCGATTTGGAGTTTTTTCTTTTCAACGCTAAACCAATACCTACACCAATTGGTATTCCTCCCGAAACTATTGAAGATGAGTAAAATTTATACTTTTTGAAATTTATAGCCATACTTTTTCCCTGCAAAATTTTTTTTTTAAGCAATATTTTTGGGACTCCATGAAGCAAAGCATGATAATGATTCCTCCAATTTGAAATAACCCAATCCGTCCTCTTTATTTTTTTGAAAATTTTGATTAAGTAATCTTCATTATTTCCTGATAAATGGATTGGGCCCTTAATTACACCTGTATCATAAATTTTTTTTATATCTTTCTCAAAATTTATTAATTCTTGTTTGGTAATCATCTTGTTAAAAATTTTTCTTTTTTTATTATTATTTTATTTCTCCAATAATTGAGCAAATCATCCATAGTTTTCTCAAACGTAATTTTTGGCTTCCATCCTGTATGTGATATAAATTTTTTACAATTTGGTACTTGTAAGTCAGCGTCTATAGGTCTTAATCTACTTTTATCAACTTTATATTTAATTTTTTTGTTAGATTTTGATATTAAATATTTAAGTATTTTTTCTACAGTACATGTATAAGACCCACCAATATTATAAACACCCCCTGATGTTGGATTGATTGTCAATAGCATGTAATAAGCTCTCACTGCATCTCTTACATCCGCGACAGTTCTTAAACTTTTTAAATTTCCAACTTTTACAACTGGCTCAATTAAGCCTTCTTCAATCATAGCAATTTGTTTAGCAAAAGAGGATTCTGCAAAAACATCCCCTCTTCTTGGTCCCGTGTGTGTAAACATTCTTGTAGTCATTATTTTCATTTGATACGCCTCTGCATAAAATCTAGCAATTAAGTCTGTTCCAGCTTTTGAAATTGCATAAGGTGATGCGGGATGAAAACCACAATTTTCGTCAATAGGGATTTTGTTTTTAGGTACTCTTCCAAAAACTTCAGAAGATGAGCAAACATGTATAATTGCATTTTTTTTAAATCTTTTTAGTGACTCCAAAAGATTAGAGGTGCCTATTGTATTAGTCTCATAAGTATCAGATGGTATGTCAAAACTTGTTTTGGGATAACTTTGTGCGGCCAAGTGATATACATAATCTGGTTTTATAATCTTTATAATTTTATCTAAAGAATGCTGCTCTCTAATATCTCCATAATGTAGAAAAATTCTACTTCTTTTATTTATTAATTTAATTTTATGACTCAAATTGTCCAACGGACTTCTCCATCTTACTAGTCCATGTATTTGCCAATTAGTATTCTCATATAAGTAATCTAATAAATGAGAACCAACCATTCCAGTAATACCAGTAATAAAAACTTTTTTATTTGCCATTGATAATATTTATAAATTTTAAAAACGCTGAATAAACGTTTATATCTTTAGTACAAAAAATCCTATTTTTAATTTTAGCTTTTTTCGCAAAAATCATATCTGTCTCTTTATCGCCTAAAATAATAGATTTTTTTACATCTATATTCCATTTCTTTATACATTTTAGAAACATGCCGATATTTGGTTTTCTATCCAAAAAATCTTTTTTTGTGAAATCGTATAATATGGATTTTTCATAATATGGTGCGTGAAAAAAATCATCTATATTTGCGCCGATCATTCTTAGCTCATTATTAATTTTACTATTTAATATTTTAAGATCTGAATTTTTATAATAGCCTCTTCCAATCCCTGACTGATTAGATACAACAAAAACATAATAATTGTTATCATTAGATAATTTAATTAGCCTTTTAATATTTCTCATCCATATAAAATTTTTGTACTTATAAACATAGCCCAAATCTTTATTAATAACCCCATCTCGATCAAGAAATACAGCAGGCTTTTTCTTAGCCCTATTTATAAATTCTTTTGCTTTATTTAAATCTTTTTTCACCCCTATATCTAAAAATGAATTATTAAATACTTTTCCATTTATTTTGTTTGATTGAGCAATAATTGGAAAAACTTCGTTCTCTAAAGAAAAAAAATTTTTATTAATTAATGAAATTAATTTTTTCTTAACGTAATAAACACCACCATTAATTAGAGTTTTTTCGTTAATATCTTTTTTAATATTAAAATCAGTAACATAATTTTTAGAATTTAAAATTAAACTACTATATCTTTGATTTTTTTTTTTTTCTTTTATTGCTATACTTATTAAACTTTTATTATTTATTGTATTTGCTAATTCTAGTATATTAATATCAAAATAAGTATCGCCATTACATAAAAAAAAGCTCTCATCTAATTTATCTTTAGCATGAAGAAGAGCGCCCGCAGTTCCTTTGGGAAAGCCTTCATTCAAACATGATATTTTAATTCCGTATATTATTTTTTTATCATATTTTTTTTGAAATTGATTAAACTTGTAAGAACACAGAAAAATTGCATTTGTTATGCCAAACCTAGAAAAATTGCTGAGTATATGCTCAATAAAAGGTTTTTTATTTATTTTTAATAAAGGTTTAGGAACTTTTTTTGTTATTTTACCAAGTCTTGATCCAAGTCCACCACAAAAAATTACTAACTGCTTTATCTTTGGAATTTTTCTAGTTGTTCGCATATTAGATGTTCAATAAAGATATGTAGCTCTTGGATCCTATCAACTCTTTTCTCAGGTACTCTTATAACTATATCACAAATTTTTTCTAAAGATCTTGGAGCTATAATGCTTGTAAGGCAAATTATTTTTAATTTAGATTTTTTTGCAAATTTAATTGCTCTTATTATATTTTTACTTTTACCGCTTGTTGTAATTGCAAATATAATATCATTTGGTTTTTTGATCGCATCTATTTGTCTTTCAAAAATTTTTTCAAAATCTAAATCATTTGATATAGACGTGAGTATTGATGTATCAACAGATAATGATAACGCAGAAATTGGTTTTCTAATTTTTAAATATTTCCCAACAAGTTCTGCAGCCATGTGTTGAGCATCTGCTGCTGAACCACCATTACCCATAATAAGAAGCTTCCCTCCTTTTGACAAATTATTTTGGATCAAATCAATAGATTTATTTAAAATATTTAGAGTTTTTTTATTTTTTAAAATTTCTAATGATTTTTGTTTGTCTTTAAGAGTTGAATAAAAACTTGTTAGTTTTAATTGTTTAAACATTTTTTATTAAATAATTAATTTCTTTTCTTTTATTTATGAAATACAAGTATAGATCAATACCAGAAATAATAATCAATATTATTTCTAAGTACAAGCCAATATTAAAATTAAGATTTATTAAGAAAATAAGATGATATAAGAAAAAATATTTTAAAAAATTTAAAAAATAATTAATTTTTACAAATTCGGTTGTTTTAAGATATCTAAGCATTAAAACGAAAAAATTTCTTGATACCAAAATATAAACAATACTGAGTATACTTAAGTGATTTATGAAATAAAAAATGCAAAAAATTACTAAAAAGGTTAAATAAATTTGTGTATGCATTAAAAATTTAGAGTATTTTTTAACAATAAGGATTGTCATTATTGTATTTGATATTAAACCAATAAAAACTAATGAATACCATACGGCCACTAAACTTGAAGACTCTGAAAATTTTCCAAAAGTTAAAAAGGAAATAAAATACTCACAATAAAAAATTATAAAAAGTCCAAAAAATAAAGCCACTTTATTTAATAAATTTGTTGTAATATTTATTTTGTTTAAGTTCTCATAATGTCTGTCAGTTGAATCTTTTGTGACTACAGGTGTTATTACTCTAAGATAAGCTTTAAGAATTTGAGAGAATAAGTTGGAATATGATTGCGAGTGTCCATAAATTCCCGTGTTATAAAAACCAAAATATTTTTGAATGATAAATTTATCAAAAAATCCTAATCCCATACTTGATAAACTCGTAAACGTTAGAGGATAACCAAAGATAATAATTTCTTTTAATCTCTTAAAATTTATTTTCAAAATTATATCTTTTTTAAGATAAAAAAATTCGAGAAAAATAATCAAAAAGTTTGTAATTAAATGTACTAAAAATAGTGATACAAAACCTAACTTAAAAATAAATAGCAAAACAAGAAGTATTATTAAGTAAGTTGAAATTCTTAAACACTCAATTATTGAAAAAATTTTAGCCTTTTTTTTTAAAATCAATGATTGCGATAAAGATGTCCATAAAAAATTTGTACAGAATGAAATGAGGATAATTAATAAATATAAATTATATTCTTCGCTGTATTGGCTAACCAAGAAATGGCCATAAGTTATAAAAATTAAATAAATAATTGATGACCAAAAAATTCTTAAAATTAAATCTAATATTGCTGCATTAAAAAGAAAAATTTTTAACTCATTCTTTTTTAGCTTGTAAAAGTTACTTTGCAATACCCATTCTATTCCAATATGAGATAAAGGTGTAGCTACCAAAAGAATCGACATTATGAAATAATAAAGACCAAGTTCCTCTGGATTAAAATAAAATGTAATTATGGGTATTGTTATAAAAAAACTTAAAGTTTTAAAAATTGATGGAAATAAATAATAAACTGTTTTAATAATTATATTTCTAAACATCTTAATAACCCAAATCTTCTAAATTTCTACCAAGTAATTGAGAAAGTTTTTTATTGTCATTTTTATAATATTTCTCAACATTTTTTTTATAAGTTTTGGACTTTGATATTGGATTTGTAAAAATTTGATAAATATAATTTGGATATGACACAAAAATTATTACAAAATATTTTACAATTTTTAATAAATTTTTAGGAATATTTATAAATTTTTTAAATCTTGTTAGATTTGTCTCATTTACTCTATGAGAAGAAAAAAAGTTTTTTTTGTTTTCATAAAAACCCTTATAAACTAGAGAATAATACTCTTTTGCATTTTCTAATTCGATATTATCAATTTCCAAAAAATTAAAAAAATTTTTAAAGAAAAGTTTTGGATTGTTTCTAAGATCCTCGTAAATAAAAATTCCAATTTTGTCTTTGGGCAAAAAATTTTGAAGATTTATAATAAAATCATAATACTTATAATTGTCTAATATATGCTTTTCTAGAGAAGAAAGTTTTTCTTCAGTTATATCTTTTGCAAAATTTTTAAAAATTTTCCAATTTGGATTTATATCACAAAACAATTTAAAATTTTCTGAGTACCTTGAAATTAACAAATCTTTTTGATTTCTAATAAGTAATACTATTTTGAAATCATTGTTTGATTGAAAAATATATTTAAGTTTTTTGAAGATATATTTTGCATTTTGGTCTTTGTAATAAAAAAAGGAAGATATTCTTTCCTCAGACACAACATTTAACTTATTTTCTTTTGGCTCAATGATTTTATCAAAAGTGAAATTTTGATCTATATTTTCTAATTTATAATTAAATAATTTAAAAAGTAGTTGGTCAAATTCAATAAGGTAATTTTTTCCAGAATTTATGGTCTTCAATTCTTTCTCAAATTTTCCTAAGTAATTTATTTGTGGATGTTTTGAAAAAACATATTTTTGAAGATAGGTTGAAGCAGTTTTGTGGAATCCAATATGCAAACATGTTTTAAACATATTTGTTAGATATATTAATTACAATAAGTATACATTAAAAATTTTTTTCAGTGCATAAATCAAGCCAATTGAGCTATTAGTACTGGTCAGCTACATGCGTTACCGCACTTCCACACCCAGCCTATCAAC
>MDTD01024863.1_pt1 | contig 11704 bp, 10 predicted proteins | sample 811221 | NCBI WGS metagenome assembly MDTD01 (sample SAMN05326646, study PRJNA326480) | marine metagenome | isolation source: seawater | place: Pacific Ocean: South West | collected 2011
CCCCTGCCTGCAAGCCAATCGATTTCTTTCATAAATGTCTCGAAAACCGTAACGACAGGGTCACCAGTAAGTTCAAATCTTGGCGGAAGGAGTTTTTGTAGTTGAGACGCGTTGGTCAAAAAACTAACTGAAAAATTAGTAATCTTTCTCTTGTCGGTACTAAACGCAAACTTTTTGCCGCCAGGGCCCTGCCTGGGTCCGCACATAGGCCCAAAATGAATGGGCATCATGTACATAGACTTTGGATCTAGTTTGTAGGTCATACATTTTCTCCTTGATAGGTCACCTGTTTGGCTAATGCCAATGTTGAACTATTATTTAAAAACATTAATTTATAGGATATATCATATATGATACTTGACAGAATAGGGCAATGCATGTCAAGTTTAGAAGTACTTACGGGGTTAAACCCCCTTTAAAATTCGAATCATGGGAATGGGAGAAAATTTTATGAATGAAAATAAGAAAAAAAGGTTAGGGCTTACAGGAGCTCTGATGGTCGCTATGTTCGGACTTTCAAGTGCCGCGCATGCAGATGGTCATCTCAAATTACCGATTGGCGAAGGCGAGTTCAACTGGGACAGCTATAACGCCTTTGCGAAGGAGCACGACTATTCTGGCCAGAAACTCACGATCTACGGGCAGTGGGCAGGAGGTGACGCGGAAGGTTTTGAAACGGTCATTGCATATTTTGAAGAAGCAACCGGTGCCGACGTCAGCTACGTTTCTGGCGGAGGGGAATATTCGCAAGACTTGCTTGTTAACGTCGAAGGAGGATCACCACCGAATATCGCGTTTCACGCGCTGCCGGGGTTGGCCGCGGACATGGCCAAACGCGGTTTCTTGACCAAATTGGATCCCGGTACTGCCGACTGGTTGCGTGATAATTACGCCGCTGGCAAGTCCTTTGTTGACCTTGCCACCTTCGCCGGCCAGGACGGAAACAACGCTCTCTACGGCTTCGCCTACAATCAGCAAGTGAAGTCGCTGGTCTGGTATTCCCCCGAGAACTTCGAGGACGCGGGCTACGAAGTCCCGCAGACCATGGAAGATCTGCAAGCGATGAACGATCAGATCGTTGCCGACGGTGGGACCCCGTGGTGTATTGGTATTGCAAGTGGTGCGTACACGGGTTGGCCAGCAAGTGACTGGGTCGAGGACATGATGCTGCGCACGCAGCCTCCGGAAGTGTACGACCAATGGGTCAGAAACGAAATTCCGTTTGATGACCCGCGCGTCGTTGCCGCAATCGAGGAATTTGGCGCCTTTGCCCGCAACGACAAATATGTTGCTGGTGGTGCGAGTCAAGTGGCTTCGGGCGATTGGAAAGACAGCCCGAAGGGCCTCTTCGACAGCCCACCGCAGTGCTATATGCACCGTGCGGCATCGTACATTACAGGGTTTTTCCCAGAAGGTACCATTGTCGGTGAAGACGCGGACTTCTTCTACTTTCCGGCCTATGCGAACAAGGACCTCGGCAAACCGGTTCTCGGTGCCGGTGGGTTTATGTTCATCACCAAGGACAGCCCAGCAGCTCATGGGTTTATCGAGTACTTGAAAACGCCGATTGCGCAAGAAATCAATATGAGCCAGATGATGTTTCTGACAGCCCACAAACACGTCAACGGAGCGGTTGCCTCTAGCCAGACGCAGACCAAGCTGAATGAAATTCTCTTAAATGCGACCACATTCCGGTTCGACGCATCCGATTTGATGCCTTCAGCCGTTGGCGCAGGCACTTTCTGGACGGGCATGGTGGACTACGTCGGTGGTAAGGACGCCGCTGCCGTTGCACGCGACATCGATAAGGGCTGGGACAACCAGTAGTTCGTGTCATTCGTACGGATATCCCGGGTCGGACGGCCCGGGATTTCTCGCAAACGCACTTGGACAGATTGGCAGGTTTCTGGTAAAATCAGACTCGGGATGGTATCTGTAACCTCGTCCCCCATATTGTATCTAAACTTTGTTTCATTCGACGCTCTTCAGCATCGAGACAGAAAGATGACGAGTTAAGAGATAAAAATGATATAGAACGATGACGAATGAAAAGATAAAAACAGCCGTTATTACCGGCGACCACGCGTATGACGTGGTCGCCTTCCAGGCCATGCTTCGCTCACTTCCAGAAATCGATGCCTACCCGCAGAGCTTGTGGGACTTCGTTTACGACACGGCGCGCGGTCCGGGGACTTACGACGTTCTTGTGTTCTTCAACTGGCACCAAAATACGCCAGCCGAAAAAGATGGTAAACTAGAGCCAGGTACCGCCAAGCAAATTGGGGCTATCAAGGAGATGCTTGAGGGTCTTGGTGATGGGGACCAGGGGGTATTTCTGCTGCATCACGCGCTTGTAGCATATCCCGACTGGCCGCTCTGGAGAGAGCTGAGTGGCATGCGAACGCGAGGCGAAATACCGTGTTCCTTCGACCAGACCGTGCACATCGACGTCGTGGACACCACACATCCTATCACTGCCACGCTAGAGCCTTGGGACATCGTCGACGAAACCTATGACATAGATGACGCGGACGAGGATAGCCACATCCTCCTCACCACCGATCATCCCCAGAGCATGAAGACGATCGCGTGGACGCGAAACTTCGGTAAGGCGAGGGTCTTCTGTTATCAGGGGGGGGACGATAAACAGGCCTATTCAAACCCCGGTTTTCGTACGGTCGTGGGGCGGGGCATCCAGTGGTTGGCGGGGAGAAAAACAACCATAAATCATCAATAGGAGTGAGAAACCATGAGATTGAAGGACAAGGTTACTTTTATCAGCGGGGGCGCGCGGAGCATCGGCGCAGCGATTGCCGAGCTGTTTGCCAGGGAAGGGGCCAAAGTGGTCATTGGAGACGTGCTGGAAGAGGAAGGGCGTCAGACCGAGACACAAATTAATGAAACGGGTGGCGCGTGCCTCTTTGTCCGGTTGGATGTCACGAGTGAGACTGAGTGGCAACAAGCCCTGGCGTCCACGGTCGCCCACTTTGGGAAGCTGGACGTTTTGGTCAACAATGCCGGTACGTACCGGACTGGTCTGGTGGAGGAGATCACCAGCGAGCAGTGGGACCAGGATGTGGCTATAAACGCCAAGGGTGCATTTCTGGGGACAAAACTCGCCATACACGAGATGCGGAAAGCGGGCGGCGGCTCCATTATCAACATTTCTTCAATTGCTGGGCTGGAAGGTAGCATGGAGGCGTCATGCACCTACACCATGTCTAAGGCTGCGATGCGCCTATTGACCAAGTCAACCGCTGTCCAATACGGCCGGGAAGGAATCCGCGTCAACGCCATAGTTCCGGCCAGCATCAAAACAACGATGAACGCCCACTTGATGGCGGAGCGGGATCAAGAAGAAATGCTCAATTCTATTCCCATGGGCCGCACAGGCCGCCCGGAAGACGTTGCCTATGGCGCCCTTTATCTGGCTTCGGACGATTCCTCTTTTGTCACCGGCAGCGACTTGGTCATTGACGGCGGAATAGCGGCAGGCAGGGGGTGAGCGAGTTGAATAACACCGGCAACATTCTGGAAAGATCTTGGGCATGAACGCAGCAATCCAGGGTCTCGTTATAATCATTGTCGGTATCGGCGGTTGTGTAAGTTACTTCTACCTCGCCAATCAACTGCTGGACAAAGTCTTGTTCCCGCCGCGCGGAGAAAATGCCGGTAATAACATCAACCGCGCTAACCTGATCCGGCCGTGGTTGTTCCTGTTCCCGGCCTTTTTCATGATCGGGGTCTACATAGCCTACCCAGTTTTCGAGACACTGCGTTTGTCGCTCACCGACCGGGATGCGGGCGACGCGTTTGTAGGCCTTGCGAACTATCAGCAGATGCTCAGGGAGGCGAAATTCTGGGAAGCGATGCGTAACAACATGTTGTGGCTGATCGTTGTACCCGCCGCGACGACGACGTTCGGCCTCCTGGTCGCCCAACTGACGGACCGCATTGCCTGGGGCAACATCGCCAAGTCAATCGTCTTCATGCCCATGGCGATCTCATTTGTCAGCGCTGCGATGATCTTCAAACTGATCTATGACACCCAATCCCAGAATAGAGATCAGATCGGGATCCTGAACGCGGTCTGGATGCAGTTCGAAGGTGGGAACGGCTCGTTTCTTTTTCTGCGGATTCTCCCGGCCATGATTCTGTTGGGCTTTGCTGCGGTGGCGGCGTATGTCTGTTACTTGGTTCTGCGCCCCTTCTTCATTCCGGAGGAACGAATGGGCGGACTTGTCGCTGGGGCTCTGCGGGTCGTTGCCGGTGCGGCGGCGGCTTATCTCGCCGTCCTGGCCCTTCTGAATGTGATGGATGTGTTCACGGTCACTCTGCCGTACGGCAAACCACTGAACTGGCTGACGATACCGTTCTGGAACAATTTCTTCCTGATGGCCATCATGATCTGGATGCAGACTGGCCTTGCCATGGTGATACTCTCGGCAGCGCTGCGCGGTATTCCGCAAGAAACGGTTGAAGCCGCGATCATCGATGGCGCCACGCCGTTCCAGTTATTTTTCCGCGTCAAGGTCCCGCAAATCGTCGGCACAATCGTCGTTGTGTGGACCCTCATCACGGTGCTCGTGCTGAAGGTGTTCGACATTGTCTTTGCGTTAACCAACGGTAATTGGAATACGGAGGTCCTGCCAAATTATGTGTTCGGCAAGATATTCAGCGACCTTGACTGGGGCGTCGGGTCGGCATCTGCGATCATCCTCTTAGGGCTAGTGATGCCAATTATGATCTTGAATGCGCGCAGCGCACGCCAAGAAATGAGCTGAGGATGTCCATGGATGGAATAGTGCAAGACAAATCTACGCGAAAATGGTTCGTGCACTTCTTGGTCGCTTTGCTGGTCGCTGTGTGGGTGGCTCCAACGCTGGGTCTGTTTGTCTCTTCGTTACGAACCAGGGACCAGATCATTGATTCAGGATGGTGGACAGCGCTTTTTACAACCGAGCAGAACGAAATTCTTCGGGCGGCCGATCCGGACGACTTTCGCGTGGCTGACGACGATCTCTTTACGGTCTCGGGCAATCTGTTCGCCGAGGGGGCCTCTAAAAAGATTACTGCTTGGGGCATCTCGTCGCGAGCAGTTGATGTCTATGTCCCTGGTGAGATGGCCGACCTGGGAGATGGAGAAAGCATCACCGTTCAGGCCAGCGGTGACTACGTCTGGCGTGGCAACAGCGATCAGTTGAGCGGCCGCGGACAACGCGTTTTCGTCACGGCAAGAGCGCCCCCCACATTTACATTCGCAAATTACCACTGGATGCTGTTTGACGAAAAGAATGCCGAGGGTATGCTGCAGGCGTTTTTCAACACGTTGACCGTGGCTATTCCGGCTACGATTATCCCGCTTGTGGTGGCAGCGTTTGCCGCCTACGCGCTCGCCTGGATGGATTTCCGAGGCCGTGCATGGTTGATTACCACGGTCATGGTGTGCCTTGTCTTTCCTGGCCAGATTGCCTTCATCCCCATTCTAAAGCTGCATCTGAGCATCGGAATTGAAAAGGGTTATCTGAGCGTTTGGCTTTTCCATACTGCGCTCGGACAGCCATTTGCCATCTATCTTTTGCATAACTACATGGCCGGCATACCGCGCGAAATTATCGAAAACGCAAAGCTCGACGGTGCGACTGACTTCCAGATTTTTGTCAGAATCGTTCTGCCGCTTAGCATTCCTGCGCTTGGAGCGTACGTGATCATCCAGTTTTTGTGGATGTTTAACGATCTCATCGCTGCCAAGGTGTTTTTGATTGACGCCACCGGCGACACCAATGTCATGACCAACCAAATTTTAAAATTTCAGGGGACCTGGGGCGGCAGTTGGGAACTCCAGTCGACGGGGGCATTCATTTCTATGGCGCTGCCGTTGGCGATCTTCTTCGCAATGCAACGATATTTCGCGCGCGGCTTGTTGGCCGGATCGGTCAAAGGGTGACCGGTTGAAGAATTCAGAAAAGAGCGTCGCGACACGTGGCGTCGATGAACAGGGTCCGGTAGACATGCCGGACCTTAAACAAGCAGGGAGGGCCCGATGACCGAAATAAAGCTGACTAACGTTGAAAAAATCTTTGGTGGAGCAGTCAAGATCCTCGAAGGGATCAATCTTGAAATCGAGAGCGGTGAACTGATCGTCTTACTCGGGCCGTCGGGCTGTGGAAAGTCAACTCTTTTGCGTATGATCGCAGGGCTCGAGACCATCACGTCGGGCACGCTGGAGATCGAGGGGCAAGTCGTCAACGATGTGCCAGGGGCCAAGCGTGGTATCGCGATGGTGTTCCAGTCATACGGATTATATCCGCACATGACCGTGCGCAAGAACATGAGCTTTGCACTCGAACTCGCCAAGAAATCGCGTGAGGAGATTAATGCCGCCGTTACACAGGCTGCGCGGATTCTCCAGATGGAGCCCTATCTCGACCGGATGCCCAAGACGCTCTCCGGTGGCCAGCGTCAGCGGGTGGCCATCGGCCGCGCGATCGTGCGTGACCCTAAGGTTTATCTGTTCGACGAGCCACTCTCCAATCTTGATGCAGCGTTGCGGGTAGCAACCCGAATTGAGATCGCCCAGCTTAAGGAGTCGATGCCTGATAGTACCATGATCTACGTGACCCACGACCAGGTGGAGGCCATGACTCTGGCGAGCCGTATCGTGTTGCTTACACCTGAAGGTCGCATTGGTCAGGTCGGCAGACCGTTGGAACTATATACCCGGCCAAAAAGCGAGTTTGTCGCCCAATTCATCGGCTCGCCCGCAATGAACCTACTTCCCGGCGAAGTCGTCGGCACGGGAGAGAAAACCACCATTAGACTGGAAACCGGCAGGGTTGCCGTTTCGTCAGTCCCAACACGAAGTTCGGAGGAAGGCCTGAAGGTCAATGTTGGAGTTCGACCAGAGGATTGGGTAAAAACCAACGGCGATTATATTTTCGAGGGTAAGGTCAGTTTCACCGAGGAATTAGGTGAGATGACTCTGCTACACTTTGGCCGGGCGCAGGACAAGGATACCTTGCTCGCAAAGCTGCCGGGCATTCACTCCGGGGTGCAAGGCAACACGGTCAAACTGACCGCCGAGCCCCCCAAGGTTCACGTCTTCCACGAGGGCGTTTCCCTCTATTACCGCTAGCTATACAGGAGACGTCAAAGAAAACAAACCAGGCAAATAACATAATATAACATATGTGATAATAATATAAGATTTGACAGATATTTACATTATCATATATCATATACCATAAGTATAATTAAGAGGAAATGATGCGCGACACAAGGGAGACGTGAGATGGCAAAAGGTTATTCACTACTGATTGGCACAATCGGCCAAGGGCTGAACGTAAGCGCCGACGGGGGTCAAATCTGGGCAAAAATCAATCAGCCCATATGGCATGAGACCAACGTCAGGGCGTTATGTGTGTATCCGGACAATCCCCGGCGGGTATTGGCTGTTGCTGATTGTCAATCAGTGCCCTCATCACAAGTAGGCGTTTTTCGCAGCGAGGACGGCGGCGCTACTTGGGAAAACCTGGATGCCCCCACATCGGACCTTGAGGTCTGGTCGGTGACTGTGGACCCCACAGACCCGGACACCATATTCGTGGGCACGCGGCCCGAGGGATTTCGCTCCAGGGATGGGGGGCGGACTTGGAGCAAGCTTCATATGGGCGTAAACATGGAGTGCCCGGTCTCGGAACCGCTTCCCCCTTCGCCGCCGCGGACCACCTGCATGATCGTGGATCCGAGGGACAACCGCACCATCTGGGCCGGCATGGAGGTTGACGGAGTTTACAAGAGCCTGGATGGCGGCGACAGTTGGGCGCGCCTGCCCGACCTGGGCCCTGACCCATTCCAAAACGACATTCACGGCATGGCCCTGAAGCCTGGCGCCACTCCCGTCGTCTACTGTACGTCACCCTTTGGCATCGCTGCCAGTCACGACGAAGGTGAAAGCTGGGATTACCACTATTTCCCCGAGTTCCAAAACTCCCCCGTGTCCTACTGCCGGGGCTTGGTCTTCAAAGCTGACAACCCCGAAATCATGTTCGTCGGCAACGGTGACGTTATTCCTGGTACAACCGGTGCTTTGCAGCGTACAAAAAATGGCGGGAAAAGTTGGGAACAAGTACCTTTGCCGGTAGAGCCCAACTCGATTATTTACGGGATAGCTACCCACAAAGATCTGTCCAACGTAATCGTCGCCGCCAGTATCTTTGGCTATGTCTACGTGAGCGAAGACGGGGGTGATTCCTGGCAAAAGCTACAAAAAGAATTTGGTGAGATTCGTTCTGTGGCCTTGTTGCCTAACTAGCTTACGGACTTAGGGCCTACGATTGAAGAGCTTATGAAAGAGGGACAATCCATGACGATACTAACAAAACAGCAGATTTACCAGATAGCCGATGTCATCTTGCAGGCAGGAGGAGCCTCGGCCAGCCACGCCGGTATCGTGGCGGATCATCTGACCAATGCCCATCTTGCGGGATACGATTCCCATGGATTAATCCGGATACCTCAGTACCTGAATGAGATAAAGGAAGGCTTCGTCGATCCAAAGGCAGAGCCGGAAGTTGTTGGCAACCATGGGGGGATCCTCCAGATCGATGGCCATTCTACTTTCGGACAGGTGGTCGCCACCAAAGCGACTGAAATGGCGATCGAGAAAGCTCGTGATCATGGAGTCGGATTGGTGAGCATGGGAAACCACTCTCATACGGGTCGCATCGGAACCTACCCTGAAATGGCGGCAGCGGCCGGCATGGCTACCATCGTGTTCGCAGGTTGGGCGGGCGGACAGGTCGCGACCCAAGCTCCTTTTGGAGGACGCGAAGGCCGACTTGGTTCGAACCCTTTGGCGATGGGCTTTCCTCAAACTGAAGGCGCCCCGGTCCTGCTAGATTTTTCTACCTCTATAACTTCTGAGGGGACGTTGCGGGTTTACCGCAACAAGGAACAGGAACTTCCTGATACTTGGGTCATTGATAGGCACGGGAAACCCAGTACAAATCCCAATGACTTCTACGATGGGGGTGCACAATTGCCCGTTGGCGGGATGCAAGGGGGCCACAAGGGATTTGCGCTTTCTTTAATGATGGCGCTTTTCGGGGGACTTCTTGGACAGATTGCTTCCACTCCTGCAAAGCATGCCAGGTGGAATGGATCCACGATACTCGTCATCGACATAAGCCGGATTGCACCTCTGGAAACCATCCTTGCCGAGGTCCAGAAAATGAAAAAATACCTCAAAGACACTCCCCCGATGGATGGATCGAGGGGGGTTTTCATTCCGGGAGAAAGATCAGCCAAGACACGCCAAGAGCGATTGGCCCAGGGAATTCCTGTAGACCCCAACACTTGGGGGCAGGTAGAAGCCCTCTTCGACCAATACGGGGTTCGTGACCAATTGGCGGATGCCCTTACCTCCGAAGGAAATCACTAAAAAACATGGGGGCGAAGATGCAGGGCGCTAAGGAAATTAAAGAGCTTCATTTGAAGCCATTGCTAGAGGTAGCTGCCCTCGTCAGGAACCGGTGCATTTCCTCCGTCGAGCTGACGCAATCTCTCCTGAGGCGCATTGAATCCCTAGACGGGAGGCTAAAAAGTTACGCCACGGTGATGGCCGACCATGCTCTGGCTGCAGCAGAGCGAGCAGATAAAGAGCTGGCGAACCAAAAGTATCGTGGTCCTCTTCACGGGATCCCAATCGCGGTGAAGGATCTGTGTTTCACCAGGGGTGTACGAACCATGGGGGGAGCGGCGGTACTGGCCGATCATATTCCCGATGAGGATGCGACTGTCGTAACACGGCTGGCGGAAGCCGGGGCGGTTTTGCTGGGTAAACTCAATCTGACGGAAGGCGCCATGGGGGGATATAATCCTCAATTTGAAGTTCCGTTGAATCCCTGGAACCCGGGGGTGTGGTCGGGGGCTTCCTCCAGTGGATCAGGGGTCGCTACCGCGGCAGGACTGGCCTATGGGACGCTGGGCAGCGACACTGGCGGGTCCATCCGCTTCCCGGCGGCTTGCTGTGGGGTCGTGGGCTTAAAGCCGACCTGGGGCAGAGTCAGCCGCTACGGCGTTCTGGCCTTGGCCGAATCGATGGACCATGTCGGTCCGATGACCCGCAGAACCGCCGACGCGGCCGTGATGCTCCAGGCCATTGCCGGTCATGACCCCAAGGATCCCACCTCGCTTCCTGTCCCGGTGCCGGACATGGTGAAACATCTGGATGCCGGGGTGAAGGGGGTCCGGATCGGGTTCGACGAACAGGGGATGGCGCAACACACCGATGCGGAGTTGGCCAAAGCTGTCGCCGCCGGGGTGCGGGTCCTGGAGCAGCTTGGCGCCGAAGTGGTCGAGATTGAGTTGCCCGATATGGATGATCTCCTGCCCGCCTGGCCCGTACTCTGCTCCGCCGAAGCAGTATTGGCCCATGAGGCGACCTATCCCTCCCGGCGGGAGGAGTATGGGCCCTGGTTTCGCGGCTGGCTGGATATGGGAGCCAAGGTGAGTGGCGCGGAGTATGCCAGGGCTAATAACTTGCGGGCAACTTGCAACGGGCGGTTTAGAGAAATTTTTGAGACTATTGATGTGTTGGCTTGCCCCTCGATGACGGGTCCTCCCTGGCCCGTGACCCCGGAAGAGTCATATGGCCCCATGGATAACTATGACCCTTCCGTGCAAAGATTCACCATCCCTTTCGACTTCAACGGCAATCCAACCCTCTCGGTACCGTGTGGAACCAATCAAGACGGTTTGCCCTTGTCCCTCCAATTCGTCGGACATCCACTTAAAGAGCCTCTCCTGTGCCAGGTCGGTCATGCTTACGAACAGGCAACGGAATGGCATATTCTGCAACCAAATTTAGAAGAGGGATAGATAAATGATAACCAAACTGTATCTGAATGGTGCCTGGATCGATGGCAACGAAGATGTCACTGATTGGGCAAGGCACGGTATTATTCGAAAAGTATTATTATATTTGGCAAACACATGAGCTCACGAAAAATAATATGGAAACCTTCAGCTGAACGAAAAACCTCATCAAGCATGACACTTTTCATGAAGTGGCTGATAGATCAACGTGGTCTAAAGTTTGCAGATTTCAATGAACTTTGGGACTGGAGTGTAAATGATTTAGAAGCATTTTGGAGTAGCATTTGGGATTACTTTAAATTAACTTCTAGCACTCCATTTTCGAAAGTGCTGGTTGAAGAGAAGATGCCTGGTGCTTCATGGTTTGAAGGTGCAAATGTAAATATAGTGCACGAAATTTTTAAAAATCTAGAAAAAAATAAAGGTAAAACTGCAGTTTCCTTCCGTTCTGAGACTATAGGCAACGGGGTATTGACCTGGGAAGAGTTAATATCAAAGACAAATTCATTAGTCATTAAGCTAAAGGAGCTAGGAGTGCAAAAAGGTGATCGCGTCGTTGCGATACTCCCAAACACCCCGCATTCCCTTGTTGCTTTTTGTGCTACTGCTAGTATTGGAGCAGTTTGGTCTCTTTGTGCGCTGGATATGGGAGAGACTGCTATTTTAGATCGTTTCAAGCAAATCGAGCCAAAAGTGCTTATCTGTCAAGACAGCTATATTTATGCAGGAAAATTCATTAACAAAGTCGATAGCTTAACAAATATAATTAAAAACCTACCCTCATTGTCTCATACCATAGTTGTTAAAATAAGGGATAATCAATTGA
>MDTD01071545.1_pt1 | contig 11704 bp, 11 predicted proteins | sample 811221 | NCBI WGS metagenome assembly MDTD01 (sample SAMN05326646, study PRJNA326480) | marine metagenome | isolation source: seawater | place: Pacific Ocean: South West | collected 2011
TAATAGAGGGAAATCATAATGATATTTCCAAAAAAACCTCAGATATTATACGCCCCAATGTTAGCCACTTTTGGCGGTGGGTCTGCTAATGGGTTTAGGTCTAGTGGTGGTGGCCCACTCGTAGGTGAAGCTATTTTTATGCTGCAAGATGCAAATGTCCAAACCACTCATACATTTACTTGGATTGTCCCTGAGGGAGTTACTTCAGTCAGTGTAGTTTGCGTAGGCGGCGGTGGTGGTGCAGGTAACTACGGCGGTGGTGCAGGTGGTGGACTTGGTTATAAAAATAATATTTCTGTTACTGCAGGTCAGCAAATCTCCGTTCGAGTTGGTGCAGGTTCTGAAGGCGGCCATAACAATGGAGATTATTCGAGCTTTATAAACTCTGGTACTGTTTATGGTGGGGGTGGACAAGGTTCAGAAGCAGCAGGTGTACCTCAGGGCGGTCAATATAATGGAGATGGCGGTGGAAACGGTGGTACAGCCAACAACAATACAAGAGGAACAAATGGTCAAGGAAGTTATGTAGGTTCTGGCGGCGGTGGCGCAGGTGGTTATTCTGGCAACGGTGGCAACGGCGGCGGTAACGGTGGCAATGGTGCTGCAGGTAGCGGCGGTGCTGGTGGGGGCGGCGGCTCTAGTTATGACACAGTTGGGGTAGGATATGGCTACGGCGGCGGTGGCGGCGGTGTTGGCTTATATGGTCAAGGATCAAACGGTGCAGGAGGAGTTGGCGGTTTCAACGGAAACACTGGTAGTTTTAGTGGACTTGAAGGTCATGGCGGTTCTGGCGGTAGTGATGGCTCTAATGGGTTTTCAAATTATGGCAGTCTTGTAACTGTTGGTGGAACTTCTATTAACAACTTTAACTCTGGCGGCGAATTTGGCGGTGGTTCAGGTAACCAATACAGAGGGGGTGGTCAAGGTGCAGTAAGGGTTGTTTGGGGGGACAACAGGGCCTTTCCAAGTACAGATGTAGGCACAGACTATAACGCAACTGTTTATAGACACACATAAGAAAATTGTTAGGAAACACTCATGTCTAAAGCAAGATTACTAGCAGATTTAATGAGAGATTCAAAAATCTCCCTTGCCGAAGTCCAAGGCGAAGCATCTGCTTCAGACTTCAACGTAAATGAACCAAACTACAACACTTCTGATGTAAGCCTCAATTTGAAGGTCGAGGCTCTTGAAGATGAAAATTTACTCAACTTAGGGGTCTAGAAAATGCCAACAACAAATACAAATTTTAGTTCGCTCATAACAGCGATTGATTCTAAAGCGCAGTCATTAGCTGCATCTACAACTGATCCTAAAGACTTAGTGTTTTTAGGCAAAGCAGTCGAGGCTTTAAACGTACCAGATACTGTCTCTGCGATTATTGCAGAAGGAGACACTCAGGTTGCTGCAGTTAATACTGCAGGTACTACTCAGGTAGGAAATGTTAATACTGCAGGTACTACTCAGGTAGCAGCCATTCAAGCTGCAGGTGGAAGTTATGCTACACAAGCTAACGTAGATGCACTTATTGCTACAATTACAGTTACGGCTGTGAGTGGAGCTTTTGTCATCGATGGAACAAACAAAAAAGCACTTAATTTAATACCTTCTGTTGTGTATCGGTTTGATGTTTCTGACGCTTCAAACGCATCACATCCATTGAAGTTTTCTACTACTGCAGATGGCACTCATGCCAGTGGCGGTACTGAATTTACTACGGGCGTTACAGCCGTAGGTACTCAAGGTACTGCAGGTGCATATGTTCAGATAATTGTTGAGCAAGATAGTGTTAACCTGTTCTACTACTGCTCCCAACATTCTGGAATGGGAAATACTGCGTATTCTGCTTATAATGTTCTATCAACTGCACCCTCAGACGGAGAAGTTTTAACATATAACGCAGCACAAGGGGTATATATTAATACGGCTGCTTCATCAGGAAATGCTGATACGGAAGTAGCTGACCCCACATTGGATACTTTCTCAACTAATTTACAAAGCCAAGGTAAATACATGAATGTATCAAACCTTAATGCTTATTCTCTAGTTACCAGAATTAGAGGACTGGATGATGCATCTAAGGCATACGGTGGTATAAATAATATGGTGCGTACAGGTTCGGCATCAGGAAATATGCAGCATCACTTTTCTTTATTTTCAGCAAATCAAAGCACTGGCGCTATTACATTTGAGGCTAGTACTGTCCTTCACAATAACACTGGTTCAACAGCAGATTATTCAACTTTTGGTAGAGCTGCTGACGAATGGACAGGACGCCACTCTTACATGGGCAATATTCCTAGAAATGGTCAAAATCACAACTATGGGTACGATCAGGCTTTTATTTATAACACCAGTGGAGCAAAAAGCTCAAGCCATATTAATAGCACTACTCACTATCCTCATGGAAATCAAGGCCATCAAACTCATTGGGTTGATCCGAGTGAACATAGAATTGGAGGGGCGGTAGATCATTTTATAGATGCTTACGCATCATCTGACAGTAAAGCCCGTGTTGTACAGTTTAGTTATAATTATTCTACAAGTGCTTTAAACCAGTCTGTTACCAACTCTGCACCATTTAATACCACTGGCACTTCTACTAACTACAACGTAAGAGTGCATCAACAATACCCTGTTACTAGCCCTTCTTATCAACCATATTATACCGCCTTTCATTCATTTCAAGAAGGTTTGTATGCAAAAAACTATGGTAGTAGTTGGCAAAATTTAGGTTCTTCATACTCCCTTAGTCCAGATTATACTTGTTTCTTTCTTTCAAATGGTAATAGTATCCTAGAAAGGTCTGGTGAACTATGGCTTATTGCTAAATCTAATGGTGCAATTACCTCATTAGGTATTACGGGACATGCTGAAATGCCACTTACTTCAATGAGTTACTACGACTTTTGTTGGAATATCGGAACCGATGAATGGCTACAAGCTCTTCCTGATAGTAGGTGGTGTAAGTTTAAATTTAACCCCACCACAGGAGCAGTTACTAGGTCTACAAATACCGTAGTCATTCCTTCACTTAGTACCTCTGCTTTTGATCCCAGCGCTCATTCAAAAACTGGTTTATTCTCAAAATTTTCTCCATCTACTATTTCACATGCTGCAAAGGCATTTACATTCGGTACTGAACTTTCAGGTACACTCGGGAATGGGTATGGTAGAACAAAGCTAATGTTTTTGGGGCATGATAACTCAAGCAAACTCCTAGTAGTGAAAACTTATGATCTTGTGCCAATAATAAATGCGTTAACCTACTAATATAGATAAGTTTAAAAGGAAAATACTATGGCTTTCAAAGACATGGACGATTTAAGAACACAAAGAAACGCTGCGTTATTAGCGTCAGATTTTGCAATGTTAGACGATTCTCCGTATGATCCCATGCGGAGATTGGCTATTTCTCTTTACAGGCAAGAATTAAGAGACTTGCCTGAAAGGGTAGATGAAGATGATCTTGAAAATGCAAAACTTCCAGACAGTATTCTTTAGGATACTCTTGTGCTATTTGTCATTAAGTGCTATAATAAACTAATTAATTACTCCACAAAATCAGGTACTTATGACAAAACCTCAAGAGTTTAGATCGGGGATTCTTAACCCACAGGAAGTCTTAAAACTTTGGCCTACGCTAGAACCTCAAATACAAAAGTCCTTAGATCATGGTGAAGGGGAATATTCGACTTTTGACATATTTAAAAAAGCCATTGATAACCTTATGCAAATATGGGTGACTGTCGGGGCAGATAATGAATTAAACTGTGTGACTGTAACACAAGTGTCAGTATATCCAGATTATAAATCTCTACAGATACTTTGCCTAACAGTAGTAAATCAGACAGTAAAAAATATGAAGGATCAGTTTCATTATCTTGAAGATTTTGCCAAACGAAATGGCTGTAGTTCGCTAAGAGTTTGGGGAAGAAAAGGATGGGAGCGTAAGTTACGTCCCTTAAAAAGCAAACAAGGTAACGAATTTAAAACCCGTTACTACGTCTATTCTCAGGAGATTTAAAATGAGTTTATACAACCCAATAATGAAGTATCTTGATCCTCGAAATAGTGGGTTGATATGTTTTAAAGGTGATGGAGCCTCTTCTAGTGAAGTAGAAGCAATTGTAGATGATAAAGTAGAACCTCTTGTAACTGCAGGTACAGAAATATCTAATACTATAGGTACACCAACTGAAGGTGGTGTTGTTCAAGCTACTGGTGGCGTAATGAGCTTACCAACTACTGTAACTAATCCTGAAACAGGGGAAGTTACTGCAGGTACTCCTAAAGAGGTTACTTATGGTGGGGGGGATGTTGCCGTAACACCCACTATTAAAGGAGATACAGAAAACCTTCTAGCAGGTCAGTCGGATATTTCAGGTCAGATTACTTCAGGGTTTGAAAACTTTCAGCCTGTTAATGTAACTAATACCACAATTGATACTTCAAACTTGGCTAAAGCTGATGCTATGAACACAGGGTTTACGAATGTATTAAAAGATACAGGATCAATTAAAACTGGAGTAGAAAATTTAGGAACTACAACTGATCTTATCCAAACAGGCGTAGGAGATATTCAGACTACTCTTGGTGGAGAGGATGGCAAGGGCGGTCTTATGGGAGATGTGTCCCAGTTAGGCACTGATTTAGGAGTTACTGCAGACAGCGGCAGTGTAACAAGTCAGCTACAAGGCATAGGAAATAATATTACAAACTTAGGTTCGTCAGAGTTAGATCAATCTCAGATTGGTACTAGATTTGATAGTGTAGATTCTGCATTAGCAACGGCTGATCAAAATGCTACAAAAGCATTTGAAAGATTGATGGGAACACCTGACTCAGAGCTAGGAGGAGTTCTAGGAGATATTAAGCAGAAGGTACTTGCAGGTCAGTTATCTGTTAAACAAGTAGTAGATGAAATTAAGAAAAACCAAGCACAAAACCAAGTAGATAATGCAGCTAGTCTTGGAACTCTTATCACAGGGCAAGAGACAGCGGCTACTAACTTTGGAGATTTTACTAAGCAATATACTACAGATACCAATCTTGCTAACACTGCTAGGGCTGACTTACAAAAGCAAATTACTGGTGGGGTAAGTACCTTACAAGGAAATATTGCAGGAGCTACAGGAACACTACGCAACCAAGTAGCTAATCAAGGGGCAAATGCACAAGAAGTAGCTACTGCAGAATCTAAAAATTATGCACAGATTATGCGTGATCTAAATGACGTAAGTAAGGCAGTCGATAGCAATAATGCTACTGATGTTCTTTCTAGATTAGATACCATACGAAATGTTCTAAATGCCCAAGGAGTTAACATAGACGAAAACATACGAAGGCAGTATGCTGATTTAGCTAACGCCTTTGATAAAACTGGTAGATTGATTACTCAGAGTGTAGATAATCAGGGTAATGTAATCCGAAGAGGTATGGATGATCAGAATAATTTACTCATAGCTACATTTGATGCAAATGGTAAAATTTTAGGACAGACTACAAGAGATATAAATCAACTTCTAGCTCAAATGGATAGCCTTGGATACCAACAGCGAGGTGGGCAATTTGGTGACCTTTCCACAAGTGGATTAGGCTTAATGTCAGGGGAGCAAAACGCACAACCTTTCATTCAACAGGCCATAACATAACGGAAAGTAATTATGCACCCAGATAAAATTTCTCAACAAGGCACTAACTTAGTAAAGAAGTTTGAAGGCCTACACAAAGTACATAAGGACGGTCTAGTACACAGTTATAGATGTCCTGCAGGAAAGTATACGATAGGTTTTGGCGCGACCAAGGGAGTTCGTTCTGGTCAAACCATGACAAAGGAAGAAGCAGAGACAAGACTTATACATGATCTAAATGAGCATGGTAAAATAGTTAAGAAGTATGTCCACGTTCCATTGACTCAAAATCAATATGATAGCCTAACCTCATTTGTATTCAACTTGGGTGGTGGGGCTTTCCGTAGTTCAACCCTTCTAAAGAAACTAAATAAGGGCTTGTATGACGAAGTTCCAGAACAGCTTATGCGTTGGAACAAGGCACGGATAGATGGTAAGCTTACTCCACTACGAGGTCTAACTAGACGTAGGGCTGCAGAGGCCGCACTATTTGCAATGGATGCCAAGATGCCTTCAGACGAAGGTGGTCCTGATATGCCTCAGAAGCCTACTGCAGAAGCTCCTAAGTCTTTGTTAAAAAGTAAAACAATGGCAGGTGCAGGAATTGCAGGAGCCGCCACAGGATTAAACGAAGTCGCAGGTCAACTACAGGGTCTAGTGGCCTACGCAGATAGCCTCAAGACTATCTTTCTAGTATGTGCAATTGGCGGCATAGCTCTAGCAGCATACGCACGATGGAAAGACAATAAAGAAGGCGTACACTAGTGTTTATTTTTAGTAAGATTAAAACTTACATTATTGGAGCTTTAGCATTAGCTATTCCTATTATTTATGTTATGGGAAAAGTGGTTGGAGCTAACAAAGAAAAGAATAAAATACTTAAAGATGATCTTCAGGCCTCAAAGAAAAAAACAGACTTTTATAAGAAAATGGCAGAGCATGAAAAAGATAGTATTACTGATCGCCCTAGTCTCATTAAGCGGCTGCGCGGAAACGGTCTATAGAACCGACTTAGAGATTTATTGCCCACCAATAGAGAATTACTCTGAAGACTTTAATGAGACACTAGCTGCAGAGTTAGATGTCTTGGATGAAGGATATGAAGCAATTCCTGAAGTGGTGACAGATTATATACTACTGCGTGATCGCATTCGCCAGTGTAATGCTGAGAAGGAAGAACTAGATGGCTAATACTTTCCAACAAAATCTTGCCAACTTTTTTACTCCAACTGATAATACAAGTTATGTCAATGGTGTTCTTACAGATAACGATACACAACAGCCAGTAGATGATAGTAATGCTGCAGTAGGTAATGATGGCAGTGTTTTTTCAGGCAGTAATAACGTAGTATCCAACATATCCTCTGGCGTATCCAATGCAGTCTCTGGTATTAAGAATGACATCTACATGGGTGCTATGAAGCTGACTATGGATGATGATGAATTTTTAACTTGGGCTAAAAGTAATAATTTAGATGGGCAAGATTTCTTAGACCGTACTGCAGTTACTTCCAAAATTATGAAGCAGGTACAGTTAGGAAACCCCGGTGACTTAACAGGAAATGAACTGGCTAGATATAACCATATGAAAGATTTGGGTAAAGATACGGACGGCACACCTGTATCAGAACTTAGTGAAGTAACAGGTCTTGATGTAGATAGTGACGGATCAGAAGAAGAGCTTAGTTATGCAGAACAAGTTCTACAGTGGGCTACTGAAACTGGTGTAATACAGAAACAGGAAGACATAGAAGCTATCTTAGCTGATCCTATGAAGTGGATGAGTGACAATAAGTTTAACCTCAAAAGTGCTATTCCTAATTTAGATGCTAATGCTGCAGATACTTCCATAGATGACAGTGCAGACAAATTTAAATTAGATGACTTATCAATGGATACTGCTACTGTAGATGCTAACAATATAGCCTTGGTGGATGAGGTGAAAGTATCTACTCCAGTTAGCTATGATGTAACCTCTGCAGCCTCTGGTCTTACAGATAATATGATGGTAGATGCTGCCACAGGAGAAGTATCTAATTTAGTAAATGCGGAAGAGTATACTGTTGACCTTAAAGGTAAGGCTACGGGAATTAATGCAGATGGCTCTGTAGATTATACAGGTCAAGCCCTTAATAACTGGGCGGCACAAGACTTCACAAATATTATTGACACTAGTACTCCTGCAGGAAGAGAAGCAGCCCGACAACTAGGTGAGGGTAACTATACAGATAAACGTGCTACTACTGCAGGGCAAATAGAGATATTAACTAAACAATTTGTTAATGATCAAGGTGAGTATGTAATTCCTGTATGGGGTAGAGGACTTGCTAAAAGTGTAAGAGGAACTCTAAATATATCAGGGGCGGCTGCAGATGCAGCGATGTCACAAGCAATTATGGCTTCGGTAATTCAAATTGCAGATAAAGATGCAAAATTCTTTCAAGATTTAACAATCAAAAATTTAACAAATAGACAGGCAGCTATTATAAATAAAGCTACTGTTCTAGCTAATTTTGATACTGCTAATATGACTGCTAGACAAACGGCTGCAGTAGAGAATGCTAAGTCCTTTTTACAGATGGACCTCAAGAACCTTACTAATGAACAACAGGCCGAAGTAATAAATAAACAGGCTATGATAACTGCCTTGTTTGATGATGTTAAAGCTATTAATACTGCAAAAGCTTTTGATGCCAGTAACATAAACGACTTTGCTAAATTTTATTCTGAGCTTAATGTAGCAGTACAAAGACACAATACTGCACAAATTAATGAATTAAATAAATTTAATACAGGTGAGATTAATGATGCCGCACAATTTATAATAGAAGTAAAAAATAGTAGGGATCAATTTTATCGAACTATGCAATATAATATAGATCGTTTTAATGCAGGATGGCGTCAAGATGTTACTCTAAAACAATTTGAAGCGGAGTGGGAAGCTACAACTACAGATGTTAAAAATGCATTTGGCTTTACCACAGAGCTACATAATCAGATTTGGGATGATGCTGACGCAATGTTGAGTATGGTAGCAAGTATGTCAGAAGGTGAACAAAATAGATTACTTGAACTAACCAAAGCTCAGATTATGGCTCAAGCAGGTAGGAAAAAAAGTGGTGGTTTACTAGGTGGTCTTGTATCTTTAGCAGGTGCTTTCCTAAGTACCAGTACAGGAGCCTCTATATTTGCTAAAGCCATTGGTCTTCCAGTTCCAGTTCCAAAAGTCGCTTGATAGGATAACAATATGCGTTTTGATGAAGCAGTATTAATAGCCATGCAAAAGTTTAGGACGGGAGATGTACTCGCCAAAACTAAAGAACTCAAAGAGGGGGCGGTTAGATACACTCCTGAGTACTTTGATGAGCTAGAAAAAGAAATATTAGGTGAAGATGTAGAAGCTGATCTTGATCAGGAAATGGAGATAGAAGATGGAACTTAAAGCTCCTATTCCGGGCGAAAACTTATTAGCAGATGGTCGTAATTTTCCGTGGCGTAGAGCGCCAGAGATAGTAGATTATGATGAAGCAGTAGAGTCCATCCTAAATAAAGTAGATGAGGATGCAGAATTAGAAGCTGTATTTGCAATGATGGATGTTGGGGCCGATATGGTCACAATTACGTCCACTTTGTTACTTAATTATGTAGGTATGGGCAAAGTAAGTATAGATTTAGCATTACTTATGTCAGGACCTCTGTCCCGTTATTTAGAAATAAAAGCAAAGTCTGCAGGTGTAGATTTTGATTTAGGTCTTGTAGATGAAAACCGTAAGCCAATTACTGCAGAAGATATGCGTATGGCAATGAACATTGTAGAACAAGATGAAGAAGCCCCTGAATTAGATTTACCACAAGAAGCTCCTGAAGAGGAAGCTCCTGAAGATAGTTTAATGGCTCAACCCCCTGTTGCCTCAAAAGAAGAGCAATCTTCTATGTTAGGTATGGATGAAGAAGAAGAGATTGCTAATGGCTAAAATACGTTTTTCCGATAAAATAGCTGAAGTTCAAGGACAACTTGCTGAAGGGGGGTTTATGGATAAGCCTTCTATAGGTGATTATCTAACTGTTGCCGCACAAAATCTTGCGACAGGGCTTCAGGCTGCAGAAAAAGAACGTATGATTATAGAGAAAGAGAAACGGGCAGAGGCTGCAGCTAAAGCAGAGCGTATTCGTAAAGAGCAATTAGAAGAAGAAAAACGAGTTAAAAAACTTAAAGCTGCTATTAATTCGGCATTAGATATAGAGCTTGAAAGCAAAAAAAATATAGATTGGCAATGGAATAAAATGGGGGGTAAACCTTCAGTAGTTAATAATATTTTTGGTGTATTAGATGCTATGGATATTGATCCTTCTCAGGTATCTGGCTACGTCAATATGGCTTATGATAGAGGTATGTTTGTTGATGCGGCTATACCAAGAGATATAACTCTTGATACTCAGACTATAGATGAGCAAACAGATTCAGCCCTTGGTATAAGCTCTACTCCTTCAGCTATAGACCTAGTTAATAAATATTATAAAGATGAAGAATTAATCGTTAACTACGGGTCAGAGAAAATAAATGTATTTGCTCCTCGTAATGTTTCTACTGAAAGTACTTGGCAACAATCTATAGTAGATATCCAGAATGCTACATATGGACAGCTTCGCAAAGATGCAGAAATTGCTGCTATCAAACAAAAAGCAAAAGATATGGGGTGGGTTACTGTAGGAGATAGGACTCTTAAAGAAATAAAAGACATGAAAACTTCAGAGGAAGTTGTGGATTGGGCAGCTACTCAAAATCTTAATCAGGAAGATGCAGCAACAGTAGAGGCTGTAATTGATGTTAAAAAAGATGTAGAAGATAGAAAACTTTGGTTTAATCAACCTGTTAGTAAAATAATTGAATGGAATTATGATGGAGATAAAAATAAGAAAAGCCTACTAGAGGCCCAAATAATAATACAAAAAAGTCTTAGCGAAGATAAGAAAAATCTATCTGTAGCGAAGAGAACTAGGGCTTTAGAAAAATATGAAAAACTACTAACAGCTAAAGCAACTATAGCTATGCTAGATGGTAAAGCTGAGTTTAGTGAGGTTCAAGACTTGATCCCATATATGGGTAAAGACGTAACTGAATTAACTAATCTAAGAGCTATACTAGTAAGTTTAGAAGCACCAACTGAAGTACAGGAAATGATGGGCTTTATAATAAGTCAGGCTATAGAAAAACGTGATGCAGAATTGCAGCAACGTAGATCACTTCTTGGTCCTAAAGAAAAAGCCTTTATGGATTTCAGAGCATCTAAAGAGTATAAAGATGGAGTAGAAAGTGGTACTTCAATAATGCAGTTAGAAGCTCGTTTTGAGAAAAATTGGAAAGAGTTAACCAGTATTGCACAACAGTCTAAATCGTGGTTTGAAAAACCAGAAAACTTGGCTTCCTTAACTCTAGATAAAGTTAATCTTCTAATAGATGCTCAGATAATAAAAGAAGGTGATCCTGCTTATGAGACTATTACTAATATAAAAGTTTCACTAGAGGGCGCACAAACAGACGATGACATAGAGGATTTCTCTAAAAGGATTACTGAAGCAGCTAATAAACAAGGCAAGGCTGCAGTTAAAGCTCTAGAACTTCTTATTAATGAAATAGGGGTTGGAACTCTTCTATCTAATGATCAGTTAGCTAACCAACTTGGTGAGGCTATGGCTATAGCAAATGAATATACAGAACCTGAACAGATAGACGAATACCAAATGGTTCTACGGGCAGCGGTAGCTGACGCAGAGAAAAATAAGGTAGACTTCTCAGAAATGAGTGCAGATGAGCTAAGTAAGTTCTTTGGGGAAGTAAAACTAAACTACGATGCCGCTAGAACAATCACTAAAGATGAGAACTACAATATAGAAAAGTTCCGATCTGATTTAGTTAAATTTTCATTAGCTCTAGCAAATGATCCAAATGACAAAGCTGCTAAAGATTGGCTAGATAAACAGGCTCCTGTTATTGAAAGTCAGCTTCTTAGAGTATCAGGCCTAAATGCGGAAGCGCAGATGTTAGCTAAACTAGCAAACCGTGGTTTAGA
>MDTD01154211.1_pt1 | contig 11704 bp, 6 predicted proteins | sample 811221 | NCBI WGS metagenome assembly MDTD01 (sample SAMN05326646, study PRJNA326480) | marine metagenome | isolation source: seawater | place: Pacific Ocean: South West | collected 2011
GCTGTTCAAAACACTGAGATTTTATCTAGTGACTTAAAAGGGGATCAGCTAGTCGATGCACTCATGGTTTTTAAGTCAACTCTCACAGGTGGAGACTCGACAACAATTACCCGTGAAGAATTAGACAGAATCCAAGATGTGATTCAGTTGTTCAAAACATCAATTGCTCCTTTGACGAAGTATTTTCCAATTACGGGATCACGTGCAGCGATGGCTTCGACTGAGTGGCTTGATGAAGTGATCGAAGTATTGGACCAGTTTGGTGAGCAGCTCAAGCAAGATTTGGCTGGCTCTCTTCACTCTTTGTCTTGGAGGGGCTTTTCACTGCTCATTGAGGCACTTGTCTCTTTGAATACGGGTTCTAACGAGGGAGTACTCTCGGCGCTGGCGGCATCCCCTGAGATTGGCAATGTCATAAAAACAATTTTACTGGGTCCTCCCATGGACACGATTGAGCCGCATCAGTGGGACGCGTTTATTGAAATCAGTGTGCAAGGTCTGATTGTTTATTTAATTTATAAACATCTTTCATCTAAGACTGTTGAAAATGAAGAAGTCGTCCACCAACGTTATGAGCGTTGGTCAAGCGGAAAAGCGCTGGTTTATTTGGAGCAGTTTGAAAACAGAATAGAGCTAATTTTAAAGACAGCTCTTGATCAAAACCCAGACCAAGTCATCACTTTGAAGCAAACGGATCGACTTTTTGAGCTCCTTGAAGATAATCGCGTGCTCCCTTCAGGTGTCACAGCCAAAGTATTAAATAAAACATTACGTGGAGCGATCCCAACGGTCTTGAAGAATCAGAAAAGAGATGACTCTGGTGACAGTGATCGGCGGAAGCATGTTGCCTTTGATTATGAGGCATTAAATCGCCTGAATTTGATTTGGCGGCAGTGGTTGGATAATCAAAAAAAGCTGGAGGAAATTTTCTTAGAAGTGGCTGATCATAACCCTGATCGTTTGTACCAAGTAAGCTTGAAACAGTCTGAACTGAAAAAGAAAATTGATTCTTTTGGAGCTCCTTTTAAAGATGAATTGATGATATTAGTTGAAACGACTCCTCGACTTTTTGAAAATAATTTGAATTACCTCACCATCGACCCAGCCTCCAAGCCAAATGATCTTTCTTTGAATGGATTGACAGAAAGAAATTGGGTTCAAAGTGTGGGAGTCCTATTGCTAGAAGGGTTTGTGAAAGACCCTGCGCGAAAACTCCCTGTCGGAAGCATTGCTCAGGACGAACTCATTGCCTTTTATGAATGGCTAAAACCACTCGGTGTTCAGGTTGATTTCATGGACCCTGAGAGTGATAATGCAGCTGAATTAAGAGCTAGGGAAGCAGATCTTTTTACCCCGAGTGCAAATGGAAATGGAATGGTTGATCGAGCTGAGGGGATCCAGCTATTTTTGTATTTATTAAAAGGAAAAGCAAGAGGGAGGCAAAATCACGCTCAGATTGCCGAGGCCTGTGAAGAGTCGGCAAATGAAGAGAATCAGGATGTGTTTGGTTTTTTAAAAGTAGATCCTGAATGTTATCGAGTCAATTTTTACGACAACATTTCAATCTATTGGAAGGGGCTTCCAAAGTTAATTCAGTTTTATAACCAGCTGTCATCAGACGCCAAAAAAGAGTTTCAAGAAGCTTTTAATCGTGCTGTGAGGAAAAAGTTTAAGCCTGGCCATGAACCGAAAGTGGAGGTTTCTGATTCCGAGGGTTACGTTGTGATGGCCTATTATTTGGAAACGATCTTTCTTATTTATGACCGGCAGTCACATATCACCAACGAAGCAGATGGTATTTTAACGATCGATGAATTGATTCCTCCTAGGGATTATCTGTCTGGGCAGACTCCAAGCATGGGACTAAAGTGGGCTTTCGAGGTGTATGATGATGTTGTGATTGATATCGCTCGAAAAAATGGAATTGAACTTTCCTGGGAAAATGCAAAGAAACTTTTTTTGTATGTTTTAATGAATGGCAAGATTACCAAAAGCGCAACCGAGATTGGCTGGTGGTATGGATTTACCTCCACCGATGAAATGCGAGCAAATCGTCTTCATATTCTTAAGATGATTGCCGCTTTAAAAGATCCCCAGTCAGCAGGGTTGGGATCAGACGATGATGAAGAATAGGCTAGGGAGTCGGCGAGGTGGTTTTTTTTTCAATCAAAGACTTTGCGGATTGGAAAACAGAGTGGAACATCGTGCGTGTGAGCTTGCCTGTGAAAGTGTTCTGCTGAGAGGGGTGATAGGAACATAAAAGCCACTGTCCAGATGGCAAGCGATGTTGAAGCCCATGTTTGAATTTAGGCCGTCGTTGATGAGATTGAAACGACTGCCAATATCGCTGATAAGCAAGTTGACCCAAACAGAGAATGATCTGTGTTTGTTCAAGCAATTGAACTTCACTTTCTAAAAACGGCCGGCAAGCCTCAAGTTCTTTTGGAGTGGGTTTGTTTTGAGGGGGAGCGCATTTTGCAACACTCGTGATATAGGCATTTTTTAGACGGAGAGAATCATTTCGGTGGGTTGACTGGGGCAGATTTGAAAAGCCATGGTTAAAAAGAGCCTGGTAAAGCCACTCTCCAGATCGATCTCCTGTGAACATCCGTCCAGTGCGATTGGCTCCGTGGGCTGCAGGTGCCAGGCCGATGATTAAAAGCTGAGCTTTTGGATCACCAAATCCCGAGACGGGTTTACCCCAGTAAGAGTCATTTTGAAAAGCTCTTCTTTTCTTTTGAGCAATCGTCTGACAATGATTGATTAATCTCGGGCATTTTTGACAACCAGGAATCTTTTTTTCTAAGGCTTCAATTTTTTTTACTTTGAGAGGTTTCGGAGGAGTGTGGGGCGATGGTTGGGCTGGAGAGATCGAACTCATGACATGGCATGAATCGCTTCAATTTCATCTGAAGTCAAGACGCGATATTGTTTCCTTTGAAGTTGGCCTAATTGAATGGGTCCAATAGAAACTCGTTTTAAACGAATGACAGGATGCTTGACTCGGTAAAGCATTCGTCTCACAAAGTGCTGTCGGCCTTCACTGACTTCGATTTCAAGTTCTGACTTATCATTCGGAAGTGGCTTTAGGATTTTAATCGATTCAAATCGCCCCGGACCATCTTCGAGGACAACTTTGGTTTTAAGCTTTTCCATGATTTGCTGACTTGGCATTCCCTTTACGCGCACTCGATAGCGTTTTAAAATGCCTTGAGAGGGATGCATCAGTCGCTGTGCTAAGTCACCATCGTTCGTCATCAAAATCAGCCCTTCAGAATGGTAATCTAAGCGACCGACTGGGTAGAGACGCTCGAAACGTTTTGGAAGTAAATGCATGACTGTGGCACGTTGTTGAGGGTCAGATTTTGTGGTCATTACTTCAGGAGGCTTGTACAAAGCTAAAGTAGTGCGTTTTACCTTCTTAGCAATTGCTGATCCATCAACGGTAATTTGGTCTTTGAATGAGGCCTTTGAGCCTAACTCAGTGATGACCTGACCGTTGACTTCAACACGGCCTTCTAGAATCGCTTCTTCTGCTTTTCTTCGGCTCATGAGCCCTGAATTGGCGATGAATTTTTGAAGACGCTGCTCATTCATAAGCGCACAGCCTATGGTTACCAATAAAAAAAATCAAGTATAAACCTTTGGGGTAGGGGTAGACCCGCACCAGCTGAAAATCGACTCCTGAGGGTCAATGATTTTCATTGCGAGAATTGAGGCTTTTTGTTCTGTCCAGAGACTGCAAACTGACAGGATTCTTGTTTACTAAGGGGTGGAAGGTGAGCTTGGGAAAGTCAGCTCAATTCGAGTGCCTTTTTGTGGCAGCGACCTTACCTTGAGGAAGCCTTGGGAGCTTTTTAGGAAGTGAACCACTTGGTTTAAACCAAGCCCCTGGGTGTGAAGATAAGGAGGTCGACCTTGATTCAAGGGATGAACCAGCTCTTCTGGCATCCCAATGCCATTGTCTTCTACTGAGATCACAAGCGATTCTCTTTCTTTTTTGGCTTCAATATGAATTCGAAGGTTGTGGTGAGGGTGTTTAGCTTCAATGCTGTTATTGATCAGGTTGGAAAGGGCTCTTTGAAGAAGCTCGAAGTTCATCGGTGTGTCGATTTGTTGAGAAATTTTAAGCTTCAATGAAAGCTGAAGCCATGGAAGGTGTCGAGTTTCAGCTCTTTTTTCTTCAATGATTTGAGTGAGAATCTTTTTCAGTGAAGGAGACGTTTTTTGATGAAGGCTTGAACTGAACTGAGAAGGAGATCCAAGTAAAGCTTCAGTGCGGCTTTTGATCTGTGAGAAAGTGGGTTCTTGTGTCAGCTCTTTAGAGATTCCTTGAATACGCTCGGCAATGGCATTTAATAGAGATCGGTTTTTTTTTGAGTCATGATTTGGGTCACGAAGCAAGCTTTGAAGGGCTTCAAGAGGAGAGACAAGGTCATGAGCTGCCGTTTCGTTTTTTTCTAAGATAGCACCTCGTTCGACATCTTTACGAATTAAAAGGACGCGAAGCCAAAGCGCTTTATCTCTGAGGTAGTGATAAAAAACTCGTAGAGCAATTGAAATCAAAACGGTGCCAAAAACAAAAAACCATCCAGTGATAAATTCAGTTTCCTGAGGGGAGCCTAAAAAGTGATGAAAACCCCAGGCGAAAAAAGGACCGTAGATTACTAACACCCCCAGGGGATAGAAGCTCGGTCGCCAGGGAATTGAGGCCAATGCTGCAACTCCGACAAGGTTCAATCCGACGAAGAAATAATAGGGTTCCGTGTGATTTTGATGGGTGACCAGAAAACAAACTCCAGAAGCCATCGCCGTAAAGATCAGAGCCCAAGTCTCTTTGTAAAAAAGGCTACGTGCTTGTTGGACTTGGGAAATGATCAATACGGTTGAAATCACGAAACTCAGACGAAATCCAAGTAAAAGCCAAGCTTTAGATCCTGAAAATTCGAAATCAAACAAAGATCCTAGCAGATACAAAGGAATCGCCAAGTAATATCCTGTGATCCGAATCATTCCATTGATCTCATCTTTTAGAGTGGCTATTTTGAGTCGTGTGAAAAGCTCGTTATCATCATACTGAAAGCTCTGAAAAGAACCGTGAGAATGAATCGAATGAAATTGAGTAATTCTGGAGTGAGATCTCATGCATTCGTTTTAACGAGGAAATCCTAATGAAGCAAAACAGAACTCACACGAAACCGTCCTAAATTCAGATGGTTGATTCGTCCCTAAAAAAAAAGAGCATACGAATCATCGAATCTCTTCCATTGAAGCTTACTGATGCACGGCTTCTCGGTACTGCTGATCTTGGCAATTTTGGATGGTTTCCAATGTACGTGGATCCGAGATCGTGCTGAGATCAAGTTTTGAGGCCATATCTAAAATAGCGTCACACTCGGAATTTTCCGTCGCACTCACGTCTTGAACTTCAACGGATGTCCCAAGCGTCATAAAGTCTTCCACTGAGCCATCGGGTGCATTGACTTGTTCAGTTTGCTCCTGTGTTTGGTACCCATCATAGATTTCAGGAGTTGCCATATTTCCACCAACGCCATGTGGATCCGCCATATTTCCACCAACGCCATGTGGATCCGCCATATTTCCGCCAACACCATGTGAATCTGTGATGTTTCCACCTGTGCCATGGGTAGCAGATTCGTCGCTTTGTTTTATTTGCTGAGCCCATGAAGGTTGGGAAAGTGTCAGTACTGAAAAAGTGAGAGCGATCACAATCGCAGAGACCGATCCCCCGAGGCTTCGAAAACCCATAAATCCCCCTAGATCTGGCTTTATGAATACCAGATAATTATAGTTTACTATAAGTTAACGCTTGGAATCAAATTGAAGTCATTGAAATTATAAGGAATTTTGGGTCAATTGCGACACACTCTGACGCTCAGGTTGATTTTATAGGGTATGATAGGAAGTGCTTCTGCCATCGCCTTTTTTCCTGAGAAGTCCAATCTCAACCAGGCGATTGAGTTCTGATTTGGAAGAGGTCGAGCCAATTCTTAGGGTTTCTTGAACTGTCTTCCGATCGATCGTGCCATTTTTTTCTGCATAAGACAGGATCCAATTTTGTTTATCTGTGAGGTCAGAGCGTCGATCTATCGGCTCCATAAGACAAAAATTCAAGCCGCTATTCATTTGATAGGTACCAGCACCGGTGACGATGAATTTCTTTAGTGGACCTAAAAGAGCTCGAAGGCGCCGAATGGCAGAATAAATTCGAGTGTCATGCACCAAAGGGTTATAGCGCTCTTTCCAGACCAACGCAGTTAGCTCCTCTTTGGAGAGATGTTTTCCAGCATTTTGAATCAAAATACCTAAAAGCTCTAAGAGTACTGTTTTCTCTTCAACTTTCTTTTTCTGATCATTCACTTTCAGACTGCGTTGAGTTTGATCGATGATGAGATCATACTCGCCCTTTTGGATGGGTTTCATTTCAGCTTTTGGAATCACCGATTGAGATGTGGCAGTGGTGACTCGGATACGTCGATAAGCATCGACACCAAGAATGAAAAGCATTTTTTGAACATACTCACGTTGTGCTGAGGAAAGATTAAGTTCTGAAAACTCTGACGAGTCGATTTGAGGAAAACAAAGTTGGAAAAAATATCGATAAGGGTGATTTCTTGGAATTTTACGAAGCTCAAGTAAGAGATGACTTTCTCTTCGTTTTGAACAGAGCGCACGAATTAAAGGAATAAAATAAAATTCATGGTGATGCGTTTCCCAAGGGAGTTCTTTTTTAAGTGATTCGATCGTATTGATTTTCTGTAGAGCGCTTCTAAATTCCTGATTTTTAATATCGAACAGAGCTAGTCCTAAAAGGCTTTGGCAATAATTGAATAACCGTTCTCCTTTTGGAATCATTTGATTAGCAGTTTCCCAATGTTTTTTTGCAGCATTAAAGTCTTCTTTAAAGAAGAAGTAATATCCAATCTCAGAACTACAGATGATCTGATATTCCTTAGGTCCTTGTTTTAAAAGATATTTTTTCAAACTTTCAAACAGGGGAGAAAAATCATACTTGAAGTAAGCGTCTCTACAGGTCATTGAGAATTCAGTGCCAAGATCGATATGCCAATAAGGATCTTCTTCAAGAAGACGTTTAATCAAGTCTTGATAAGGATTTTGATCAGAGGTTTTAGTTAAAAAGATCTTTAAAAGTTCGCGGTGGTACTCATAATATTTTACATATTTACAATTATCTCGATAAATTTGATGATTTAGAAGATAATTGAAAATCGTCGATAAACGCTGTCTGTTTTTTTCAAAAATAGACGTATGCACATCTAGATAGACTTGAATAATAGAAAGAGCATTTAGTTCAAAACCTTGATCGTATGGCAAGTTCCAAGTGGATAAGAGTTTTTTAGTTAATCCAAACTTTCCATCAAAGTTATAGTAGTAGCCGTCTAGGAGTAGAAAATCAATGAACGGCTCTTTAGAGTTCAAGCGAGCTAAATGGAGAAAATTCTCTCTCGCTTTAATCGAATCGGCAGAAAGACCATAAAAACTTTGTTTTGTGTTTTTTGCAGTTACGATGACTGCTTCTGCTTTACATCCACTTTCCTCGAATAGGTATATAGATTGCTTCATGCAGTCGTAGATGTGTGGGTTAAGACTGTCTCGATCCCACAATCCCGATAGCTCCATAAATTTACGATAGGCTTTGAGAGCCATTGGAATTTTTATTTGAGTTTCAATTAAATCAAGCTCTTCAACGTGGTTTTTACGGTTATACTCTAAATTTGCTCCCCAAGTTAATATATAGGCAGCAATAATTTGATATCGGTAAAGAGGTGGGAGTCCTTTCTGATTGATAAGTTTAGTTGAAATTTCTCTTGCTTTTACAGTATTAAAGAGCTGGTTTAATGCAATAGAGCGATAACATTCAAATAAATCATGGTCTTCATCGGCGAACTTCTTGCTGGCCTTAAGTGTTTCTACGACATTTAAAATAGAATTGTTTTTGAAAAACAAAAAAAGCTTCCTTAAATAATCTGCATTTTCAAGTGGGCTTAAGTGGAGGCAGAGTTTTTCATAGATCGTAACGAAGAACTCGATATCTCCTTTATAAAGGAGATCTTCAGCATTTTCTTTTAAAAGTTTTGTTGCTTGACTAAGACTTTCATCTGATTGGGAAAGCGCCTGAAGCTCAGCTTTTATTTTTTTATATTCTGGGGTGTGCTTGATCATTCTCCAGGTAAATCCCGAAGCGAGGTAGCCGTTGTATCGAACGTCTAAGATATTGAGCTTTCTTTTCTCCCGAATGGGATAAGAAGCCAATACTTTAATGGTGTGAGGATTTCCTTGGGTGACCTTTAAAATTTTCTCCGCCCAATCTTTTGGAAGATCTGGTTCGAGTAAGATTTTTTTAGCCTTTAAAAATTCCCTGAGCATCGAGGTGGTCATCCCCTCGTGGTGGTAGACATAGGCATCGACGAGTAAGTCTGGACGAATCGACTCTGTGCTTCCTACGGTTGCAATCAAAATCGATTTTTCAGGATGGGTTTGATGGATAAACGACTCAATCCTAGAATCTAAATCAAGCGATTGATCGAGGTCATCTTGAAATTCAATGAGAGGGAAGGTTTCTGGATGATCTTTTTGAAGGGTTTTTTGAAGTTGGTTTAAAAAGGTGGTTTTGCCGCTGAGGCGATCTCCCGAAATTAAGACCACAGGCGTTGGTGTCTGCTCTAGAGCAGTCATAAGCGCCGTAGAGGCCTCTTCATAGGGAATTAAAAGCTGAGATGGGATCAGGATTGATTTTTTTTGACTCATCGTTTCGCTTCCACACTACTCTTAACACAACTTCTCTTGCTTCAGGGAGTCTCGACGTTTCGAGCGCCTAAGCTTGACCAGCATCAGTTTCTACACAGTTTCTTTGAGTATAACATACTATTTTTATACACTAAAGACTGTTTTTGGGGTGTGAAAGACACAACGGATTTAGTTGAGTTAAATGAGGTCGATCACAAAGTTGGTAGGATGCAATGCGTCTAAAAAATAATGAATCTTCGTGATCGATGATTACTTAATTGTGATTATCTTAATTTATCAGTAATAACAAATATTTACACGCCATTTCTTTTCCTGACATGATGACTCGAAATTAGAGTGTGATCACAAAGTTCATTCAAAAAATTGACGCCCCTAGGGGCCTTTGATACCTCCTTGCCTGTGCCAGCACTGTGATCATTGTATCAATCAGTGTGAGTGGAAGGAGGACCTCAAGGCCAAAATGGCCATGAGGGGCCCGAAATTTTCGCTAGGGAGTTAGGCTTTTCATTCAAAGCCTCATTGCCAAGCTAAAAAGCACAAGTTTTAGGGGCAAGAAGTGAGGTCCCGCTCAAAAGCATCTATATCCCCCCGGATCTATTTCCCAAGCTTTTGAATGAGACCTCACTTTCTTTCAAAATCGCCACTTTCTCGCCACCAGGTCCCTGATAAGTTCTATTTCGAATTCCAAAGGATTTGTTTTTTTTAGAGCCCGTAGAAAACTTAGGCTTGGCTTCGTTCCCGTTCAATTCTAAACCTAAATCAACCGAAACCATTGATAGGGATGGGCATTACTCGACCTAGAGAGGCCCTTAGAAGGAGAACCTGTATGCGGAGAGTCTTTATCTGGAGCTCGATTGGGGTTTGTTTGGCAATTGCCCTACTGTCCCAGTTCTGGAAGGCGGCACCGTATTTAATGATCTTTTTTGGACCTATTATCCTCATAGGGATTCGAGATTGTTTTAATAAGCGTCAGGCAATTAAGCGCAACTTTCCTGTGATTGGACATTTTCGCTACCTCCTTGAAGAAATCAGACCTGAGATACAACAGTATTTTATTGAAAATAACGAAGATGGCATGCCGTTTAGCCGTGAGTCTCGCTCGGTCGTTTACCAGCGAGCCAAAAAAGTCAGAGACACGGTGCCCTTTGGAACCCAAAGAAATCTCTATCAAATTGGCACCGAGTGGATCAATCACTCCTTTCTTCCAGGACATCCTACAGATGATGCTCAGCGTATCTGGATTGGCAGTGACGAGTGTCGTCAAAAATACCACGCTTCCATCCTAAATATCTCAGCGATGAGTTACGGCTCACTCAGCCAAAATGCCGTTTTAGCACTCAACAAAGGAGCGAAGCTCGGAGGGTTCGCGCAAAACACCGGAGAAGGGGGAATCACTCCCTATCACCTAGAGCATGGGGGAGATTTAATTTGGCAGATTGGAACGGGTTATTTCGGCTGCCGCACGAACGACGGAAACTTTGATCTGGAGCAATTTAAGGAAAAATCAAGTCTTGATGCTGTGAAAATGATCGAAGTGAAAATTTCTCAAGGTGCAAAACCCGGACATGGTGGGATTCTCCCGGGATCCAAAGTCACACCAGAAATTGCAAAGATCCGAGGCGTCGAAGTTGGAAAAGACGTGATTTCACCTCCCGCACACTCAGCTTTTTCCACTCCCAAAGAACTTCTTCAATGGATTCAAAAACTGCGAGAAGCAAGTGGAGGAAAACCCGTTGGATTTAAAATCTGCCTGGGAAAACGAAGAGAATTTTTCTCAGTTTGCAAAGCAATGATTGAAACCAATATTGTTCCTGATTTTATCGCTGTCGATGGAGCTGAAGGGGGCACTGGAGCTGCACCGCTTGAATTTTCCAATTCGATCGGGACCCCTCTCACAGATGCCTTGATTTTTGTTCATAACGCATTAGTCGGAATTGGAAAAAGAAACCAAGTTAAAATTATGGCCAGTGGAAAAATCTCAACAGGATTTCATATTGCACAAAAAATCGCATTAGGAGCTGATCTCGTCTACAGTGCTCGTGCCATGATGTTTGCAATCGGCTGTATTCAGGCACTCCGATGCAACGCCAACAATTGTCCAACCGGTGTTGCCACTCAAGACAAGGAGCTCATGGCTGGACTAGATGTGAAGGATAAGTCACAGCGAGTTGCAAACTATCATCATCAAACACTCCATAGTTTTCTAGAAGTCCTCTCATCAGCAGGACTTAAAAATTCCTCAGAGCTAGAGCCTTGGCACATTCAACGACGTGTTTCTGCGGATGTGGTGAAACATTATGGAGAAATCTATGATTATTTAAAAGAAGGAGCTCTTTTACATGATCCATTTCCAGAGCGTTATCAACGTGCCTGGTCCCATGCCAGTGCTGATAAATTTTCAGTGTGACTCTTTTCTATAATGAAAGTGAAACTATCTGGAGGCTGAATCTCTCCAATCATGCTCAAATTCGGAAGTTTGAATTGCCTTCTCAATCTGAAGCTGATCTTCTTCCGAATCAACTTCAACCCATCCCCCTTGAATCGCAATGCCCTCGATAGTTTGCTTCTGTTTGACTTGACTTCGTAACCAAGCTGTCAAATCTAAACTTGAATTTTTATTAAATTCTTGTTCAAGCGAAGTCCATGCCTTTGGCTCTATTCGAATGAGTCCCATAAATTGACCTTGGATAGATTCGACGTTCTCCGAGCGGCTTCCAATTTCAGTGATCTTCCCCTGAGAATTGATTTGAAACGACTCTGCGTCACTTAGAGGATTTGAAAAGCGAAGGGACCAAAGCTTTAACCAGGATTGATCGTAGGTACAAGTGGCTAAAGTTTCAGAAAGAGGCTCGTGATCGACTAGTTTTTGAAGCCATTGAGATCGATACAAAATATCCCCATACGAGACAATGCA
>MDTD01011658.1_pt1 | contig 11703 bp, 7 predicted proteins | sample 811221 | NCBI WGS metagenome assembly MDTD01 (sample SAMN05326646, study PRJNA326480) | marine metagenome | isolation source: seawater | place: Pacific Ocean: South West | collected 2011
CAGACTTTCGATGAAATCCATTACCTTTTAAGGGTTTGACTTGCTCACCAAATAGTGCGGCAAAATCTTCCTCTTCCTTAGGTGGACCCTCGGAGTTATTCATTTCGCAAAATTTGGTAACGTCATCTTGACTCGTCATCTTCAATCGCCTTACTTGGTCTCCCAATCAAAATCTTAACCATTATAGTTGATTTATATAAATCCCAAAAAATGTCACTTAGGATCGATAGTCACTGGCGGCTTGACTGGCCTTATCGATTATCTACTTCACTAAAAAAGATCTTAAAAGTCAGACTCTGGCATGGCCATGAGTGTCGATGCCGGAGCCAATAACTGACGAGCATGTGCGTCTGCAGCAGGCAATAACCGAGAAAAATAAAAGTCTGAACTATAAATCTTTGCCTTCATGAATCCCAGATCTCCCTGTTCGCCTAATAATTTTATATGCGCCACATACTTCATTTTAGCCCACATGAATGCCATGAAGACATAGCCTGAAAACATAAGAAAATCGTTGGAAGCTGCACCGATACAGTCAGGATTTTTTTTCGCTCTAACTCCTATCCTTAGGGCCAAGTATCGCCATTTAAAAGCCAATCTGATGAGCGTAAAACAATTTTTCCACATGTCGCGAGTAAAGCGATTCTTTTTCCAAGGCGCGAATTGGTAGCAAAATTTATAAATATCTCTCGTAAACAATTTTAATTGCGCAAAATCGTCTAGCAAAACTTTGCGTCCAATCAGATCTAAGGCTTGGATTCCAGTGGTCCCTTCGTATAATGTTGAGATTCTGCTATCCCGAAGGATCTGTTCAACACCCCAGTCTTTCACATATCCATGGCCGCCAAAAACTTGTACGCCCAAATTAGCGCTCATAACCCCCATTTCGGTCAAAAAACCTTTCATGATAGGCGTGCAAAAACCTAATCTCGCCTCGCAAGTGGAACGAGCCAACTCACATGTTCCGCCTCTGTATACATCGGCGAATCCGCTTGCGTATGTCACCATTGCCCGCCCGCCTTGAGCAATAACTCGCTGAGTCAATAACATTCGCCGTACATCTGGATGCACAATAATCGGATCAGCCGGCCCCATTGGGTTCTTAACCCCTGACAGTGACCGCATTGCGAGACGATCTTTAGCATATGCAGCGGCTGTTTGGTAAGATAACTCTGCAGCGGCAACGCCTTGTGCTGCCGTTCCAATTCTAGCCACATTCATGTAAGTGAACATCGCCTTCATGCCATCATGCGGCTCACCGATTAGAAAAGCTTTGGCATTTTCAAAATGCAACACACAGGTGGCGCTGCCATGAATTCCCATTTTTTTCTCTATCGAACCGCACAAAACGCCGTTTCGTTGTCCAATAGATCCGTCTTCCATTGGCAAAAACTTCGGAACGATAAAAAGCGATATCCCTTTTGTCCCGGAAGGCGCATCTGGCAGCTTCGCAAGCACTATGTGAACTATGTTTTCGGTAAGATCATGCTCGCCGGCTGAAATATATATTTTTGTTCCATTAAGCCGATAACTGCCATCACCATCGGCCACCGCACTTGACTTCATCTGAGCCAAATCCGTCCCGCAATGAGCTTCGGTCAAGCACATTGTGCCACTCCAATTCCCACTGATCAGTTTGTTCAGATAACAAGACTTCTGTTCGTCTGTTCCATGAGCCTCGAGCGTGGCTATAGCACCTTCACTAAGCCCGGGATACATTGACCAAGCCCAATTGGCCGTGGCTAGCATCTCACTAATTGCAATCGAAACGGAAGCAGGAAGTCCTTGCCCGCCATAACCAGTAGCCCCACTAATGGACGTCCAACCTCCTTCAACAAAACTTTTATACGCCTCTTTGAAGCCCTGCGGCGTGGTTACAGCTCCATTATCCCAATGGCAACCCTTGTCTCCATTTCGGTAGAGCGGCGCTAGCTCTGATTCGCAAAACTTACCAGCCTCCATAAAAATTGCCGATAAAACGTCGGGGGTTGCCAATTCTCCACCCTCGAGACGCTCGAAGTTGGCCTGCATATCCATTACGTCGTTAAACAGAAACATCAGGTCATCAACCGGAGCAGAAAAACTATTTGTCATAAAGTGTCCTCAACGCTGTCAGTTAAAGCTTATTTTCACTGATATCCCATGGGAATCGAGCCTTAAAATTACCGTTAAAGTTTTCGGAATTACTGCAAGGTGAACCAGCTTTTTTAAAACTTTTCTTCGCTTTATTTTTGTCCGATGTAGAGATGTCATAGAATACCATACGTATAGAAGGTGATACGACACAAATACAACAGTTGTATCAATTCAAAAATGCCCAGCTTAGGAGAACCCAAAAAAGATGTCTCTATCAATCCATCCCGCTTTTGAACTCACACGAAAACATTCCATTGATTCATTGAATCTTACGTTTGAAGAGTATCATCATGTAGCGACAGGGGCGAAGCATATCCATCTTCAAGCGGATAATAAAGAAAATGTATTTATGGTAGCTCTGAGAACCGTCCCAGAGGATTCCACAGGGGTGGCGCACATACTCGAGCATACCGCGCTGTGCGGGAGCGAAAAGTTCCCAGTGCGTGATCCATTTTTTATGATGACCAGGCGGTCCCTAAATACTTTCATGAACGCTATGACAAGCTCGGATTGGACTGCATATCCTTTTGCCAGCCAGAATTTCAAAGATTTTCAAAATTTATTGGAGGTCTATTTGGATTCAGTTTTTTTTGCTCAACTGGACCCGCTTGATTTTGCGCAAGAAGGCCACCGTTTGGAATTCTCAGATCCTCTCGATTGCGAATCAGAGCTGGTATTCAAGGGAGTGGTTTTCAATGAGATGAAAGGAGCGATGAGTTCCACTAATTCAATACTCTGGCAAACCCTCACAAAATTTCTCTACCCTACCAGCACCTACCACTACAACAGTGGCGGTGATCCAGCTCACATACCTGACCTGACCTATCAAAAATTCATGGATTTCTACACCAGCCACTATCACCCAAGCAATGCCATCTTTATGACTTATGGCAATATTCCTGCGTTAGATCATCAGGAAAGATTTCAAGAATTAGCATTACGCAGATTCAAGCGTTCCCACTGTAACATCGCTGTTCAGAATGAAAAACGATACGAAACGCCGCAATACTTCAGAGAAACATATGCTGTCGACAAATCCGAACCTTGTGAGAAGAAAACCCATGTTATAGTGGCCTGGCTACTTGGAGACTCAACGGATTTAGAATCGACTATGGAAGCCCGACTCCTGGCAAGTGTGCTCCTCGATAATAGTGGATCGCCGCTCATGAATGTCCTTGAGAGTACAAACCTGGGCTCCGCTCCGTCCCCAATGTGTGGACTGGAAGATTCTCAAAAGCAGCTATGCTTTGCTTGCGGGATTGAGGGGTCAGAAGAGGCTGATGCCGATGAGGTTGAAGCCATGATTCTGGCAGTCGTGCAGTCAATAGCCCATGATGGAATCTCTTTTGCACAGGTGTCATCAAGTCTTCATCAAATTGAATTGCAGCAACGAGAGGTTTCCAGCGGAGGCTATCCGTACGGCTTGGGTCTAATGCTTACGGCACTGACTGGAGCAACGCATCGAGGCGATTCTGCAGCACTATTAGATCTTGATCCTGTCCTTCTAAATTTGCAAGAAAGAATTAAGGATCCGGAGTATATAAAGTCGTTGGCGAAAACTTTGCTGCTCGAGAATACCCATAGGATAAGACTAGTTATGCCGCCGGATACGGAGCTAGGCCTTCATCGCGAGCAATTAGAGAAAGACCGATTAAAGAAATTGCAATCAACCCTCAGCGAGTCTGATAAAAAAACTATCGTAGATCGCAGCAAAGCGCTAAAAATTCGGCAAGAAACTGCAGAAGACTTAGATATTCTTCCCAAAGTAACTTTAGCTGACGTCCCCGCAGATATCTCCTACCCAGAAAAGATTTGCCTGCCCATAAGCAAACTGTCACTGGCAGCATATGGTGCAGGAACTAACGGATTGGTCTATCAACAGATCATCATACCCTTCCCCAAGCTAGATGACGATCAAATGGAAATCCTGCCGCTTTACACTCAATGTGTTTCTCAACTTGGTGTTGGTGACCTTACCTACAAAGAAACGCAGTTATGGCAAGCAAGCATTGTTGGAAGCTATTCTGTGTCCGCTTCAGTGCGTGCCGACAAAGAAAACCTCAACATGCTGAGAGGAAACATATGCTTCTCCGTGAAGGGACTAGCTAGAAACCAAAAATCCATGACCCAGTTCCTCTACAAGTCTCTCCATCAGGTGAAGTTCAACGAACTTTCAAGAATAAGAGAACTAATAGCTCAGATAAGAGCGGGAAAGGAGGCGTCCTTGACAGGAAATGGCCATGTCTTAGCTATGGCAGCGGCTGCGAGTGGCTTTTCTCCGAGCGCGCATCTCAATCATCAGTGGAATGGGCTGCCGTCAATTTCCCGTATCAAATGCCTAGATAATGACGTAAAAGATGACAGACAACTTCAAGATCTAGCTAGGAAACTTGAAACAATTCACAACTTGGTTTTGGAACAAAAACAACAACACCTGTTGGTCGCCGAATCACAGAAAGTTGATTCCTATGTTAAAACGATCGAAAGTGTTTTTCATGGGGATGATCCTGTCATTCAGTCCAAGACAAAGAGCAGTGAAATATCATATAAACCCCAACTAGCCTCCACTGATCAATGCTGGACAACAAACACCCAAATCAGCTTTTGTGCTAAAGCCTATCCAACAGTTCCCTCAATGCATCCAGACTCGGCGCCGCTCACCGTTCTTGGTGGAGTTCTTCGCAATGGATATCTGCACACCAAAATCAGAGAACAGGGAGGAGCCTATGGCGGTGGCGCTTCTCAAGATAATCAGAATGGTACCTTCAGATTTTTTTCTTACCGCGATCCCCGGATTGCAGGCACCCTAAAAGACTTCAACGAATCGATCGATTGGCTTTTGAAGAATCCGATATCCAGAGAGCAAATTGATGAAGCGATATTGGGGGTTATAAGCAACTTGGACAAACCTGGATCACCAGCGGGTGAAGCTATTTCTGCTTTCCATGGAGAACTTAATGGACGAAGTAAGGGAGCACTTAAAACCTTCAGGAACCGTGTCTTATCGGTCACTGATGATGACCTGCGGCGCGTCGCCAAAACTTACCTCAAAAATCAAAGGGGCAGCTGCTCAGTTATCACCAATTCCTCCAAGTCCAGTGAAACCGAAATGACCATAATAAATGTTTGAGCTTCAGTGCAATGCAAGGTTCTTAAAGTGATCAAAAACTCCCGAGACAAGCTCTTCGCTGATGCTCGTGAAAAAATTGAAAAATTCGAATTTGACGAAAATGTAGCTTCTGTTTTTCCGGATATGATCGGCCGATCGGTACCGGGCTATAAAACCATTGTGGAATATGGTGGCCAATTGGCAGCCCATTTTGCCCAAGCCAATTCCAATTGTTATGACTTGGGTTGCTCTCTTGGCGCCACCACAAAAGCGCTCCATCATAGTATTTCAGAGAGAGGGGTCCGAATTTTTGCGATAGATAACTCCAGCGCTATGATTGAGCGTTGCAAAGAAGAACTAAAGGCTTACGGTGAGGACGATACTATAATTATCAAACAGTCTGACATCTGTGACATAAATATTGAGAATGCATCAGTTGTGATAATGAACTTTACGCTGCAATTTGTTTTACCACAGCGCCGTGATGGCCTTATTGCAAAGATCTTCAACGGACTAAATGAGGGCGGATGCCTCATAATATCGGAAAAAGTGCTGTTTAACTCACCAGGCCTGAATGACCTAATGGTAAAGTTGCATCATCAGTTCAAACGGGTCCAAGGATACAGTGATCTTGAAGTAAGTCAAAAACGAGAAGCAATAGAGAATGTGTTAATTCCTGAATCGTTGGAAAAGCACTTTGCAAGGCTTCGAGAAGTTGGATTCCAGCCTGTCACCACCTGGTTTCAGAGCTTCAATTTCTATTCGATCCTTGCGATAAAGCCGAAAAAATAACATTTCATGTAAAAAATTTGATCGCACTCTTAATCATGCCATGTATCCGAGGTGTGTAGGGGGGCCTGAGAAGAGCCGCAGCTCCTAGTTTATCCTCTAAAACGCTCCGTTGATGGGAAAATGCTTCAAACCCCCAACGACCACCAGTCTTCCCCAGACCGCTATTATTTACGCCGCCGAATGGTAAATTAGGGTGCATAAAATGTATCGCTATTTGATTTATGCAGCTATCACCGGCACTCGTTCGTTGAATCACTTTTTCCTGGGTGACTTGCTCGTTGCTAAAAACGTATAGAGCAAGCGGCTTAGGTTTAGAATTAATCTCATTCAAAATCTGATCGATGTCGGTGAAAGCTATCAGTGGCAATATTGGTCCAAAAATTTCTTCTTGCATGATCATCGAAGATTCCGACATGCCTTCAATAACTGTTGGCTCGATCAGCTTTGTCTCTGAGTCACTCTTCCCCCCTATAATAACAGTTCCGCCCTGCTCAAGAGCATCATCCAGGAGTCTTGTCAAACGCCCGAAATGAAGATCATTTACTATCCTACAATAGTCTGAATTTGTAGCTATTAAATCAAATGGACCATATTGTTGTGCAATGCTTTTTTTAACCTCTTCGATAAAAGTTGCTTTTACAGCTTCCTCAACATAAATATAATCGGGTGCTATGCAGGTCTGGCCATTGTTCATAAACTTTCCGAAAACAATATCCCCTGCTGCCTTTTTAAGATTAGCCGTACGATCTATTATCACTGGACTTTTGCCACCCAATTCTAAAGTTACAGATGTAAGGTTGTTTGCCGCTGCAGCCATGACTCGGCGACCAACTGCGGGACTCCCCGTGAAAAAGATGTGATCAACCGGAAGACTAGTGAGATATGATGCTGTTTTCGCATCGCCTTGAAAGGCAGCAACCTCTTCTGGCGCGAAGGCTTTGGCGATAATGTCGCAAATAACTTGAGACATGTTTGGAGTTAGTTCAGACGGTTTTATTATAACGGTATTGCCAGCTGCGATCGCTAATATCATCGGACAAAACGTTAAGTTGAAGGGATAGTTCCAAGGTGAAACAACGAGGCAAACCCCTCTAGGTTCAAAGATAGTTTTTGCCGAGGTCCCAAACATTGTAATGGCAGAAGCCGCTTTTCTTGATTTCATCCAAGATTTTAAGCTCTTGCGAATGTGTTTAAGCTCGGTGAGGACAGTAAATATCTCTGTAAAATCGACCTCCGCTTCAGATTTCGAAAAATCAGCCGAAGCAGCGCGGTGCATTTCGGCATAAGATGCTCTAAATACCTTTTCAAAGCGGTCCAAAACCGCCAACCGTTGCCTATAATCTGAATTTCTCAATGAAAGCGCATGGATGCGTTGTATTCTTAAAACATCGTCAATTTCAACTGCTTGAGAAATTTTCTGTGATTCTTCCATCTGAGCCCTCTCAATAGTGCGGTGGCTTTTGGTTCAATATCTCGCCCTGTAAGTCCTCCGCATGCAGCAATCTATCCAACTTCTCTTGAAGAAGACCATTTAATCGTTTCAATGATTCAATCTCTCCTTGCTGCGCAAAGACTTCTTTCTCTAACTGAGCATTGGAATGCTCCACAAATGCCAATTTCTCTTCAATCTCTTGAAGTCTTTTACTATTCATTTTCACCTGACGGATTCCATGAAAGACCTGATCATTAAAAAATTATTCTATACTACGGACTATGAATAATAAAACATCGATCTTTCCATGAGAGACTATCAATCGTTATTTGATGCGCTTAAGGGAACAACGCTGGATTCTTTGACTAAGAGCCTCCCTCAAATTGTAACTAAACAGTTGGCTTCTTCCAGGTGGGGCGATTTGCCTAGCTGGCTTGATTGTTTGGATTCGCTACCAATAATTAATGCCAAACCGATTGAACTTCGGGAAGGGGTTCGGATCGGGACCAGCGACCAATTAACCATATCGCATGATCAGCTATTTGAGCTGCTTATGAAACTCCACCCATGGCGCAAAGGACCTTTTAGACTGTTTGATCTTGAAATTAATAGCGAGTGGCGATCAGATTTTAAATGGGATCGCGTAAAACCACATATCCAACCATTGACAGGACGCTTAGTATTGGACGTCGGATGCGGCAATGGCTACCACTGCTGGAGAATGTTAGGGGCAGGGGCAGAGAGAGTGATCGGTATCGATCCCTCAGTAAAATTTGTATGTCAATTTTATGCCCTCAAAAAATTTGCGGGCTCAGGGCTCCCAGTGGACGTCTTCCCTCTAAGAATTCAGCAGATGCCCAACAGTCTTAAAGCTTTCGATACAGTATTCTCCATGGGCGTGTTGTACCATCGCAAATCGCCGATGAACCATCTGATTCAACTGCGAGACATTTTGCGACCCGGAGGTCAACTAGTGCTCGAAACACTGATTGTCGAAGGTCCAGAGGGCTTTGCTCTCGTGCCCGAGGATCGCTATGCACAGATGGGTAATGTCTGGTTTCTTCCAAGCCCTGCAACATTAAGCAGTTGGATGCGCAAATTAGGTTTTGTTAATATAAAGTTGGTTGACATCTCTGTCACCTCCATACATGAGCAAAGATCAACGGAATGGATGACATATCACTCCTTGAAGGATTTTCTCCATCCAGATGGAAGCGGACGAACCATTGAAGGACATCCTCCACCCATGAGGGCCACTATAATCGCCGAAACTTCCTACTAACATCAGTTGTCGAGCTCAAGGATATGTTGACTAACGATGTCGCGTAACCTATAGTTTTTGGTCACTTAAAATCCTACGCACTCGTAGCTCAGCTGGATAGAGTACTCGGCTACGAACCGAGCGGTCGCAGGTTCGAATCCTGCCGAGTGCGCCACTAACTTACTGATTTAATTGAATAAAAAAATAAATTAAATTTTTTCGACTTTTTGTTCGGCAATTTGTGCGGCAACTGAAAAAACCTAGTGAAATAACATACTTAAGCTTTTTGTCGAAGAGCCGGCTCTATTGAATTAAAGAAAGCTTCATTGCGTTCTGCATTTTCAAAGAATTGCTCAGTCGCTTTTCTTGATCCCTCGCCGGCCGGCCGGCACATCAAATCCTGCACTCGTCATACTGGCGAGGGACTGGCCCTTACTGCCAACCAGGTCCAATGTGGTCCCGGTAGTATCAAGGGAAAGCATGTGAGCACCAGGCTTCATTTTTTTCTCTAATTAAACGCAGATGAGACCTGGGTTTTATTGAAGCCAAGGCCATCTCGAATGTGGTTCCAATGCTCTTTGTAGGGATCTGATCAAAACACCCACTCAATCGGGACATCATCCACCGAGAGTTCCGACATGGTCTTGCTGCTAAGGGCCGGCCAGGCAGGGTCAGTGTTATGACTATTCCATTTCTGGTATTGCTCTGTCAGTTGTCTGATCTTTTTCGGGTGACTCCCGGCAAGGTTGTTTTTCTCACCGATATCTTTGGACAAGTCGTACAGCCAATAGCGGTCTGCCGCAAAGGTTAGCTTCCAGTTACCTGAACGCACTGCCCAGTTGGGACCCTGACGCCAGAACAAACTTTCATGGGGCGGTGTGCCTGCCGATTCCTTCAGGTAGGGCAGCAAATCTACACCCTCCAGCTTTCGGTCTTCGGCCAACTCAGCACCTGCTGCCGCCAGAGTTGTTGGAAATACATCCAATGTACTGACGGGATGACTATAGAAGAGACCTGGAGGGATATTCTCTGGCCACTTCACGACGAAGGGTACTCGGTTGCCTCCCTCAAACAATGAATGTTTCCCCAACCGAAGCGGAGCGTTGCTGACACCATCAGCACCCGCGCCATTATCACTGATGAAAAACACCAAAGTTCTATCCTCAAGGCCGTTTGCCTCCAGGGCGTTCAACACCAAGCCAATACCATCATCTAGCGAGGCAGTCATAGCGGTTAGTATCCTAATTTGTTCATCCTCGATATCCGCAAACTGATCATAGTATTCCCTCGGTACCTGCAGGGGATAGTGAACGGCGGTATAGGGCAAATACAGAAAGAAAGGTTCATCTCGGTGCCTGCTGATAAAGTCGACAGCTTCGCGTGAAAATGCATGAGTCAAGTAACTATCCTCCTGAACGTATTTCGTTCCTCGCATCAGCAGCGGTGCACCTGGTTCAAAGAAGAACGCTTTAATGACACTCCAGAATGACAACGTGAGATCATCAGGAGAATAGCTCAACAGAGGCAGCTCCATCCCCCAAAGAGTTTGTATAACCATATCCTCTCGAGCGTGATCGGCGTAGCTGGTTGCCGCACCCAGCAAACCAAAGAACTCGTCGAACCCTCTGTTAAGAGGATGAAACTGCTCGTTGTGTCCTAGGTGCCACTTGCCCACCATACCTGTAACGTAGCCAGCTTCCTTCAGCGCATCGGCCAACGTGACCTCTCCAACCGGCAGGCCGCCGTTACCGTCTACCGCTCCCTCAGGCAAATAATCATGTCCAAAACGCTGCTGGCCGCGACCGGTCAGCATGCCTGCCCTTGACGGCGAACACACCGGACTGGTGACATAGCCGTCGGTGAACCGTGCACCTTCATCAGCCAGCTGCTGGATATTCGGTGTCGGTGCCTCACATCCGTAGAGCCCACTGGCGCAATAACCTAGATCATCGACAAAGATGAGTACAACGTTCGGAGGGTTCTGGTCTTCACCGAATGCGTGCATCGCAAAGGTGAAAAACAGCATCGCTCTGACCCCTACCCCGATGGCTACCCTATGCACAATTACTCACTTTTCCATCTACCTAATCTCATATCGTCAGACACTACCATACCCATACAAACGTAACAGCAAGTTCCGCTCGCGGCGGTATATTTTCTTCCCCTCAGAAGGCATTGAATCCAGCACTGCTTGTAGCTTAGCTCTTGGCTTTTCACCACCCTCTGTAATCGGATTTTCTTCGAGTGTATCGTTAGGGATGTCATATAAGCGACCGTCATTGTATAGTTTCCAACGCTGATCTCTGGCAAAGATGACCGCGTCAGGCTCCAGGCCAGGGATGGCATCATTGTAGGAATAGATCCAGTCTCTCGGCGTGCCTTGCTTACCGCGTAGCTGAGGCGCAAAACTAACACCATCGAGAATATCACCTCTGGGCAGTGCGGCCCCCGTCATGGCAGCCATGGTTGGCATCACGTCGCTAAAGTCGACTATATCATCCGTCACTTCGCCCGCTGGTACGGTGCCAGGCATATTAGCTACCAGTGCAACCCGTGTCCCGGCATCCGTCGTTTTACCTTTACCACCCTCAATACTTACGCCGTTCAGCTCAGATACCACACCGCCCTTACTCCCCCCGGGAGAACCGTTATCACCCGTAAACAGAATCAATGTATTCTCACGAACACCCAAATCTTCCAGCTTATCCACGATCTGACCCACCAGAGTGTCCATATAGGTCACCATGTCTTCGAACTTCTGCTGCTCAGGAATGAATGCCTCATCGAGCCACCTCATCGCGGGATGGAATATAAAATCGGTGCAGATTTTTGGACCAGAGGTCTCTCTGCTCTCTGGCGTGGTAACAAAAGGCACATGGGTCAGCATCATCGGGTAGTAGGCAAAGAAGGGTTTGTCCCGATTCTTCTCGATAAAATCGCAGATAAAATCGGTGCAGATTTTTGGACCAAATG
>MDTD01143360.1_pt1 | contig 11703 bp, 8 predicted proteins | sample 811221 | NCBI WGS metagenome assembly MDTD01 (sample SAMN05326646, study PRJNA326480) | marine metagenome | isolation source: seawater | place: Pacific Ocean: South West | collected 2011
ATTTAATTTCGAAATAATTATATAGAATAACCAAATATAATTGTTGCAGGCAAAAGCTTTTCATGAATTTTTTGAGTTAGCGACCAAGAGGAAATCGTTTTTCCTTGAGTCCATATCTGTCTATTTCCCCTGCAGGAAATTCGATGTAGAGAGAACACCGTCATTTTTCGGGCTGATACTTACTAAAAACCTTTGGCGCAGAGTAATCTTATCCATCTATCAACCCCTCGGGTACCGGAGCATGGCGGCTGTTTCTCAATGATTCATGTCTTACCGCAAAGCGGCTTTCTTATCTGTTATTGAAAACGTGTTGCAATTCACTCGGCATTGTAGCAATATTAGTACGCTTGCCCATCAATAACAGGAGTTATGAGGATTGAGGATGACCAAGGCGGCCGACACCGACTATCAGGATTCTTTCTATAAGACCCTCTTTGACAATATGCAGATCGGCGCTATTGTCACGGATGCTTCAGGTTTTATCACCTATATAAACGAAACATATGCCCGGTTTTTGAATGTTGATGCCGAAAAAGCCATCGGTCTGCATGCAACGAAATTAGTACCGAACACGCGGCTTCACCTTGTTGCCAAAACGGGGCAGCAGGAGATCAACTATCCCCACCAACACGAGAATATAGGCTTCCTGGTGCACAGGGTCCCGATCAGGGAAAAAGGTACTGTTGTGGCAGTTCTTGGCCTTGTCCTTTTTGATAACGCCATGACCGCTGTTCAGCTTGCCGAAAAATTATCCTATCTGGAAGAAAAACTCAAAGACTACCAGAAGAAACTCTCCTCCATTCACAGGGCAAGCTATACTTTCGCTGATATTATCGGAGAGAGTGAAGCCTTCAGAAAAGTAAAAAAGGACGCAATCAAAGCTGCCGCCACCGGACTTCCGGTATTAATAACGGGAGAGTCAGGAACAGGGAAAGAGCTTTTTGCCCATGCCATTCATCAAGCGAGTAATCGAAGCGCCTATCCTTTTGTACAGGTGAACTGTGCGGCAATTCCAAAAGACCTGTTGGAATCCGAACTTTTTGGCTACGAAAAAGGTGCCTTTACCGGCGCTGACCCCAAAGGGAAAATAGGTAAGTTTGAAACAGCACATATGGGCTCGATATTTCTTGACGAAATAGGCGATATGCCATTGGAAATGCAGCCCAAACCGCTAAGAGTACTCGAAACTAAAGAGGTTGAAAGAGTAGGTGCCGGCAAAGCCACCTTTTCAGACTTCAGGGTAATTGCCGCAACAAATCAAAATATTGAGAAATTGATCAAAAGTGGCATGTTCAGGTCAGATCTCTACTATCGGCTCAATGCGATGCAAGTTCAAGTCGAGCCGCTGAGAAAACGGAAGGAAGACATTATTCCCATGGCCTATCACTTTCTCCAGCACGCAGAAAAGGGACCGACGGGAAAAGGCGTCCGTTTCAGGTCAAAGGCAAGACGGGCAGTAGAAAATTACGACTGGCCAGGCAACGGCAGGGAGTTGCGATATTTTTCGGAAAGCCTGCTGTACAGAACGGATGAGTCAATCATTGAGTACCATCACCTCCCACGACATATCAAATCAGTTGCTGAGCTCTCGAAAAGGCGAAAGGGAACCACTTTACGGGACTATCTGCAGGAAGCGGAGAAGTTGGCAATCCAGGATGCGCTAAATGAAGCAGCAGGCAACAAAACCAAAGCGGCTGATATTCTGGGAATTCACAGGACCCTTCTTTATAGGAAATTAAAAAAACTCGGTCTTCATCAATAACAATCTTTATCGCAGCTATGTTTGTCAGTTTCGTAAAAAGCCACGAAAGCTGACGGGGCAAGCTCGTAACTTGTTGATTTAACGTGTTGCACCTGCAGGTTTTGAAACTTTTTACGAGTTCATCATATTTGGGTTTGCTGATTGACAGTATCGACTGACTCGATGCAACGGTGCACCCTGGCGAAGAATTCTTCCAGTAGATAGGATTCCCGGGTGATAATGTCTGTTGCTCCGCTCTTCAGGAGCCTGGCACCGATTTCGGAAACCACAAGTGTGGAAAACCCGAGAATTGCAAGATTCTTGAAAGTTTTTGCTTCCCTGATTTTTCTACACAGCGTGCAGCCATTCATGTCAGGCAGATCGTATGCCGTGATCAACAACCTGACTTCAGGCTGACGCTCAAGAATATTCAATGCCGTCGCCCCGTCTTTCGCTGTTACCACCCTGTATCTCTGAGTATAAAGGAGTTCGGCAATGGTTGTTCTGTCGGTGTCATCACTGTCCACGACCAGGATCATTCTTTTTTCATTGGCAAAAAGCCTGGCCATGGCGGCAACAACGTAATCGACACTGTTAGGGTCGTCCTTGAGGATATAGTCGGCAATTTTTTCCGACCAGATCAGCTCACGCACCTCGGCAGAGATATTGCTCGCAAGCACAATGGTGGAGATGCCTCGTTTGGCAACCTCCCTGATTACCTCTCCATGGGGGGCGTCAGTCAGGTTCATACCAAGCAGGGCCATGGAAAAGCTCCCCTCCGGCTGCTTTAGGAGGTCCAGGGTTTCCCGTAGCGTCTTCACCCAGAACACAGGAAGATCGAATGCCCCCTCCAGCCGTTTCTTAATGACCCGGCCAAACATTGTACTTCCTTCAACCAGTAGTATCTGTTGCATTTCTCTCTTTTAATAGGCCTGTAGAATCGATTTAATTCAAAGAAATGCCAGCCAAATTATTGGCTGGCATTTTTCCAGAACATTCTGCAACAGTGTATAAGAAAAATTAGAGATTTACCAAGCAAAGATTTCCCGGAAAGGGCTATGAAAGGTTAACGTATCCCGAGACTTCGAAGGACCTTGGTCTTCACCCCCTGCAGGAGAAAAGGAGTGAATCGTTTCTTTTCCTTGAGAATTTTGACAAAAAGATCTTTCTTTTTTTCAGGAGTTGGCGGCCGGTTACAGGGGACAAGGGCAAGAGAATCTGTGGTACATTTGGAAATGCAGGCACCGCAACCCAGGCAAACACCTTCATTGATGATGAGGCTGCGCTTGTTCTCCTTTTTCTCTTTTTGCAGCGGGGTGAGTTCGAGTGCTTCAACGTTGCAGGTCTTGGCACAGAGGCCGCAACCAAGGCAGGTCTCCTTATTAACCTGAAGAGTATAGTTGGCCTTGGCAACGCCGTCAGTGTATCCCTGCAGTACTCCTCCGAGAAGCTCACAGCAGCAGGAACAGCAGTTGCAGATAAATGAGGGTTTATGGCGGATATTGTCGGTGATATGAGTGAGGTTATGTTCCCTGGCCGTATCGATGACCTTGAGCAACTCCTCCTTGGTTTTCTTTTCGGCAAAGCCTCTTCGGGTCATGAATTTTGCCGCTGTACCAAGAGAGATACAGATTCCTTCCACCGGTGCCTTGCGATCACAGGATTCATCAAGATGCTCTTTCTTGTGACGGCAGTAACATTGACCGACCGCGCCAAAGCTGGACTGCTTGATGATCTCCCTGGCACTTTCATAGGTGGTGACCACGGAGCTGACCGGAATATGTTCTTCATAGGGCAGCGATCTGGTCAGCTGGGTTTTGCTGCCGAAAAATTCCCTGGCCTGACCGTGTTCAGGATCATAGAGATACTCGGTCATCAATTTGGCAAGCTCGGCCACGGGCAGATCAGCACGCTGCTTCATGAAGGTGAACTCAAAGAAACCGATTAATCCTGGCATGAGCAGGTAGTATGTGGTCTTCCCATACTGCAGGTCCATCACCAGTCCCTTGTCGGCCATGGATTCTAAAATGGGCAGGAGCTTATCAGGGGCGATACCGGTTGCCCGTTTGAGCTCGCCGATGGTGGACTCCTGCAGAGGAAACCTTGAGGCCACAAAAGCCTCTTCCTCGGAGAAAAGATACGCCAGAATCCTGCGAAGTTTATCATTATCAAAAAGGCCGATCGGGTAGCGGTTCAGCCTGTCGATCAGTGGAACCAGATTTTCTTTCGCGCCATGATGTCCCATTTCAGCTCCTTACCTGTAAGCCTCTTTTACTCGCTCATCCTGTAGATATCTTTAAGTATCTCCACTTGCTCGACAAAAACTTTCTTCGAACTGCCCTTTTTGCTTGCCGGTCTTTTTATCATCTTCTCATAAATTTCCCGCTGTGTCTCTGTATTGTTGTGATTCAGTAACATCTCCAACCCATATTTGGAAAAATCGACGATGAGAAAACGGAAAACCTCCTCAAGAAGTTCATCATTTATAGCGTAATCCGTTTTCTTTTCGAGAATGAGCTGCGCGTAGACGATCAGGGTGAACAGTTCGCCGGCAGCGAGCATATAATCGATATTCCGCGCCTGCTCATCTGTGGGAGGTGCCTCGATGAGCAGGGTTCTGAACAGTTCCACCTGCTCCCTGAAGACATCGATGTTGGGTGAGCTGTTTGTCGCGTAAATTTTGCGGTAATCAGGAAATTTTATCCTGGCCAGTCCGCCGGTATACTGGTGGAAAAGATAATCGTCGTCTCCAGCTTCCTTGCGCGTAGGGACTTCCGGATAATCGACCGGGTCAAAAAAGTAATTACGCACGAATTTAATGATCAGGGCCATATTGACATGCTCGGTTCCTTCAAGCTTCGGGAGCATACCGATATCACGAAGAGCCATCTCAAAGTAGGTGTCCTGTTCATACCCTTTTGCGGCGATGACCTGATGGAGAAGGCCCACGATCTTTTCACCCTCGCCGGTCACCTTCATTTTCACTATGGGATTGAAAAGCAGATATCTCCTGTCTTCATCGGATGCCGCACGCAGGTAATCCGCAGCACGGTGAGCAAAAAGCTTCATCGCGGTAAGGCGGGCATAGGATTCGCTGAACAGTTTCTGGACATGGGGAAAATCGGTAACCTTTTGGCCATAGAGGACTCTCGATCCGGCATGGTTCAATGCCTCGTAAAACGCATGGGTGGCAATACCGATTGAAGCGCAGCCCAGCTCATACTTGCCGATGTTTACCGTATTAAGCGAAGAATTCCAGGCAAGATCACCGGTTGAGAGGATGTCTTCTTCTGTAACCTTGTAATCGTGCAGGGCAAATTCAGCGACATAGGCCTGGCGCACCCCGGAGGTATCGATTTTTTTTACGCACTCATAGTTGGGGTGGTCAGAGCGTACCGCAAAAAAGACATACTCATCGGTGCCGTCGATCTTGCCGAATGTCGATACCAGTGCCGCACAGTTGCCATTACCGATGTAGTATTTCGAACCCCTGGCAAGATAGCTGCCGTCCTCCTGGGGATAGAGCTTCATCTCGCTTGAATAGAGATCTGCGCCGTGCTCCTTTTCCGAGAGTCCAAAGGCAAAGACTCCCCCATCGCGAAGCAGGGCTGCTGTTTTTTTCTTTATCTCCTCGTTGCTGCCCATCCAGATGGGGCCTAGGCCAAGAATGGTCACCTGCCAGGCATACCAGTAGCACAGGCCATAGAAACCAAGGACTTCATTGTATTCGCTGATTCGCCACATGTCCCACCTGGTCGAACCGTCGCCGTATTTCTCCGGAGTAAGCAGGCTGGCAAATATTTTCTCGTCTTTGATAAACTCCAAAAAATCGTCATACCAGACCATTGCCTGGTCATCTTCCTTGATTTTTGCAAGACCTTTATTCTCAAAAAACGCTATGGTCTTCTCGACCAACTCCCGGGAATGGGTATCGGCGTGCTCGCGTCGGTAATTAGATGGATTAAAGAGTATCACGCTCACCTCTCCTTGTTGTTGAGGATAATTAAATTCGTGTTTTTCAAACCTTTGTCCTGACGCTGTCCCAGTTCTTCACCTGCCAGGTGGTCTCCACCCGGGCCACACTGTTTCCGGAAATATCGCGAATCGAGGTTGTCATGACAATGGTTGCCGAGTCTCCATGACGAAGAGGATTCACTACTTTTTCCTGAAGATCCTTCTCGGAAAGTTCCGCCTCGGCGACAATATCCTGTTTCGCCTGATAGAAATAGTCGGCCTCCAGCTTGCCCATGATCAACCTATACCTGGTCGGGTCGAGTTTGGTCAGAAGCAGGAAACCCGCAGAAAACTCCGCCACCGTGGCAATCGCACAGGCATGGATGCCGCGGATATGATTATGGTTGCTCCTGCGATAGGGCGCGAAGGTCTCTATTTTGTTTTGTGCGATGGACTGTATACGGAATTTATGTGGGCTGTTGAACGGTATGGTGCGCGCCAAGATGGTATTAAGAACAAACAACCAGAATTTTGATCTTTTTGCCCGAGGTAACAGGTATGGCAGAATTGCAAAATTCTTCATACAATACCATTCCCGGCCCTGAAGCCCTGATGCGTTGCTTCCATGACCGTGGCCGGCTGCCGCGCATCACCCACCACCTCAAAAGCAATATTCAACTCTGTGACAATGGGCTCCAGAGGGTTGTGGGATATCGTCCCCACGGCAAGGACAACGTTATCGGCCCTGATATATTGCTCCTCACCATCACGGACAATAACGACTCCATCTTTTTCGATACGTTTAACCTGTGACTCCATCCTTACATCGACCCCATGGCGGCCGACATCCTGCAGCATCGACCAGCGTGTCGTTTTACCGAAATTCGTGCCAAGCCTGTCCTGAAGTTCGATGAGGATCACCTTTTTGCTGCCTTTAAGAGCAAGACGTTTAAGCTCATCCAGGCTTTCAGCTTCATGGAGCAGGAGAAATTTGAGTTCTTCACCCGACAGGGTTCCCTGCTGAGCTAAATGGAGTGCCGTTTCCACACCGACTGCTCCACCACCGATGATGACAATGTGTTCACCTCTCAGCCATTTACCGCGCAGCACATCCCAGGCTTGAACCACATGATCCATATCAGCCCCTTCAATGGCCGGCATGATAGGCTCGCCACCGGTTGCGGCTATGAGATAATCCGGTTTTTCGTTGACCAGCAGCGGGCCGTCAACTTCGCAATTCAACATTACTCTTATGGTGCTGCCCTCGATTTTACTGGCTAGATCATCAGCAAGAACAAGGAATTCTTCCCGCCCTGGTGAGGCTCCGGCAAGGTGCAGCTGGCCGCCAAGAGTCATGCCTCTCTCATATAGGGTGACCTCATGACCCTTCGCCGCTGCTGCAAGGGCCGCATTGACTCCCGCGGGACCGCCGCCGACCACCATTACTTTTCTTACCTGTCTGCAGCTCTCAATTTTATATTCAGTTTCATGTCCTGCGACTGGGTTGCAGAGACACTCCACCTTTTTCATACGCACCAAGTTGTCAAAACAGCCCTGCCCACAGGCGACACAGTGGAGAATTTTATCTTCTTCACTGTTTTGAGCTTTAACTGGCAGATCGGGATCGGCAATGAGCGCCCTGCCCATGGCCACCATATCGCAGTATCCCTCGCCCAGGAGTCTCCGAGCGGTTTTCGGGTCGTTTATCCTGTGACTGGCGATTACCGGTATGCTGACACTCTTTTTTATTTCCCGGGCCATGTAGGCGAAAACGCCCCGCGGTACTTTGCTGACAATCTGAGGAACCTGTGCTTCATGCCAACCAACGTTGACACAGAGCGCATCCACTCCGGCTTCCTCAAGTCTCACAGCAAATTGCTGGAGATCACTGCGGCCGATGCCACCCTCCATAAAATCGTTGCCGTTGATGCGCACGAGTATCGGCATATTGCCAATCTGTGAACGTACCGAACGGACAACCTCTAATCCAAAACGCATGCGATTTTCCAGGGAGCCGCCGTACTCATCGGTCCTCGTATTGGTCAAAGGAGAGAGGAACTCACTGATCAGGTAACCTGTTCCAGCAAGTATCTCCACAACGTCAAAACCGGCACCAACAACGCGTTGGGCTGCTTCTGCAAATTTCTGTTGAACAGCGGCAATATCGGACTCATCCATCGCGCGTGGCTTTTCTCCGGTCAGCCTCGAGGCAATGGCACTGGGGGCTATCGGCTGCCGGCCCCCTAAAAGGGAAGAGTGGTTGTATCGGCCGGCATGATTGAGCTGTACTGCAGCCCTTGCTCCGCCAGAATGAATTGCCTCTGCAAGCCTTGAAAGCCCCGGAATAAAACGATCATCATGTGCGCCGATATTGCCGGGATTGCCGGAAAGATCATCAACGGTTGCATACCCTGTACTGATAAGCCCTACACCACCTTCGGCCCGGCGACGATAGAATTCGACAAGCTGGTCAGTGACCTGAAAGTTCCGGCACATATTCAAATGCATCGCGGGAAGACAGATACGATTTTTAATGTTCAACACTCCAATACTGAGCGGTTGAAATAACAGATCGATCATTGTTGCTTGCTCCTGTTAATGTATGGCTTGGGCGAAGTTTTCGGCAAGACTGTCAAAAAGACCGATGTGTTGCAATGAACTCCTCAATAATTCCGGGTTTTCCAGGAAATCCTGCATGAAGACGATTTCCGAGGCCTTGAGGTAGATATGCAACGGATCTTTCAGTTTGCTGCCAAAAAGTTGTTCCAGAATCTTGGCAACATTTTTCTGCCGCACCGACTGATCAAGCGAGGCGACTCTATCGAGCATTTTGGAAACATAAAAGAGAAGAGCATCATCAACACTGTCAACGAATTCTCTGTGGGCAGGACAGATCTTTTTTTCTCTCAGCATTGCCAGTTTTTTCAGTGTGGCACAGTAGGCGTCATAATTTCTAAAACGCTCCCCGGTTTCAAGATCGACATCAAGCAGTGGAGACTGAAAAACCCCTCTGAGCAGCACATCACCGGTCACTGCCCAGTCGTTGTTATAATAGACGACATCACTCTGCGAATGCCCCGGACAGCTGAGAAATTCAATATCGAGATGCGAGGGCATATCATCCTCGACGATATTAAAATTCTTGGGAAAAGAAGGGAACGTACTGCTGTTGTTGAAATTCTGGTGAAACCGTTCGAGGTAGGTTCCGTCAAAACCCAGGTGCTGAAGGAGGTTGTACATATCGGCCAGCCGCTTGTCATGTTCAAGCATTTTCAAGCCGTCACGATACGGAACAAAGATCTGTGCCTCGGTCTCCTCCTCGAACCATGAGGCCAATCCGTAATGATCAATATGGCAATGGGTTATGAAAATATATTTGAGTTTGCCAAGCTCAATGTTCTCTCCATGATACTGCTGTGCGGACGAGGTCGGTGGGCCGGTATCAAAAAGAATAAGTTCGCCATCCACTTCCGTGGTGTAGCAATGCACAGGGCCGACCATATATGGAGTATTGATGGTATGCTGCTGAATAGCCATATATCCCCACTATTCCCAGGAAGAAAACTCTCATATTTTAAGAAAAAAAGCGTCGTGCCCCAGGTCGGAACCTTCGCCGGGCGAGAGTTCCATGCCGAAAAACCACCCCGTGGGCGTAGAGCGGTCCAACAGGTTACTACCTTCCTGGAGCACAACACGTTTGAGCAACTGCGCTAGAAGAGATACTTCTCATCTTCACAGGCTGATTCAGCGAGCAGCCTCTTGGCCTTGAGCAGACCGGTGGCATCGTATTTGGTGAAGCGTCGTACACCGGAGAGAATCATGGTCAAGGTATCGCCTTCCTCTATATAAAACGCGCCTTTCCGCGCAGCAGTTCCGCCTATTTCCGCAGCCTCAAAGGCAAAGACTTTCACTGCTGCAAGGTAGAGTTCTTTTTTACGGTCCGAGGCGGCAGCGTAATTTTTCTCTGCCCGCAACACCGCACTTTCCAACGCATAAATCTGGATGGAGAGATCAGCGGCGGCCATAAGAATTTCCTGCTCATCACCAATCTTGTCCATATACTTCTGCACACCGGCACCAGCCAGAATCAGAAACAGGGTCTTCATGTTCTTGAGCAACACCTTCTCCGCGGCAAACGGCTTGTCCTCGATCTCCTCGAAACTTGGCGTCATCAAAGCCTCAAATGCCTTCATGGCCTCAGCCTGGAGGGGAAGTTCACCCTTCATCGATTTGCGCAGGATCATGCCAGGAATGAGGAGGCGGTTAATCTCATTGGTGCCCTCAAATATTCTGTTGATGCGCTCATCGCGGTAATATCTCTCGGCGGGATACTCACTGACATAGCCGTAACCGCCATGAATCTGGACAACTTCGTCGACCGTTTTCGCTAATACCTCAGAGCAGAAAACCTTGGAAATACCACATTCTGGAGCATATTCCTCAATGCCCTTCTGGTACTCTTCGTAGTAGTTGTCGATGGACTTGTCGATGGTTGCCAGCTTGGTGTCGAGATCTCCGGCCAGCCTGTATACCATGGACTCTGAAGCATAGATCTCCGCTGTCAGATCGGCGATTTTTTCTTTTATGGCACCGAATTTGGAAATGGGTGTTTTGAACTGCTTTCGCTCGTTGGCATACTTGATGCCCTCGACCAGTGCCATCTTGGCAGCACCGGTCACTCCGGCACCAAGTTTAAAGCGGCCGACATTGAGGACGTTGAAGGCAATCTTATGTCCCTTGCCTATTTCACCCAACACATTTTCCACGGGAACCTTGCAGTTATCGAGAATGATCTGGGTAGTGGAAGAACCTTTAATGCCAAGCTTCTTCTCCTCGGCACCCACGACCAGTCCCTCAAAACTCTTCTCCACGAGAAAGGCAGTAAAGTGTTCTTTATCTATCTTGGCAAAGACGGTAAAGAGTTCTGCAAAACCGCCGTTGGTGATGAACTGCTTGGTACCGTTGAGGATATAGTGCTTGCCGTCCTCAGAGAGCACCGCTGTCGCCTGCGCCCCCAGAGCGTCGCTGCCGGAGCCGGGCTCGGTCAAACAATAGGCGGCACACCACTCACCGGAGGTGATTTTCTCCAAATATTTTTCCTTCTGCTCAGCAGTTCCGTAATAGATGAGTGGCAGGGTGCCGATTCCGGTATGGGCGGCGAACGCCACGGAAAAGGATCCGCCCATGGCGATTTTCTCACCCACCAGCATGGAGGATGCCTTATCCAGCTCAAGACCGCCATACTCTTCCGGGGAGTCCATCATCAGCAGTCCCAGCTCACCGCATTTACGCATCCCTTCAACCACGATATCGAAGTTCTGCTTATCTATTTCCTCGATATGCGGCATGATGTCATTGACGATAAACTGCTCCGTGGTTTCCCCCATCTGTTTCTGCTCATCGCTGAAATCTTCCGGAGTGAAGATATCTTCGCAGGCAACATCGGTTACGAGGTATTCACCGCCCTTTAAAATAGTGTCAGCCATTTTCTCACCTTATTATAATGTATTAGAGTTTTTCATAGATCCCGGCAGCACCCATACCACCGCCGATGCACATGGAAACGATGCCGTATTTTTCCTTACGCCGGCCCATTTCATGGAGCAATGTCGCGGTGAGCTTGGCCCCGGTACAACCAAGAGGATGCCCCAGAGCAATGGCTCCGCCATTGACGTTGACTATTTTCCGGTTCAGGCCAAGCTCCTGAATAACGGCAAGGGCTTGGGCTGCGAAGGCTTCATTGAGCTCAAAAAGACCGATGTCGTCAAGCTGAAGATCTGCCATCTTCAACACGGCAGGAATTGCCTCAATCGGGCCTATACCCATAACCTCGGGCGCGACACCTTTCACCGCATAGGCAACAAAGCGGGCAAAGGGATCCTTGCTTATTTCTTTCAAGAAATCTTCCGAGACCACCATCGACACAGCGGCGCCGTCGGTTGTCTGCGAAGAGTTGCCCGCCGTCACCGGGCCACCGACCTTAAATACGGAGCGCAGCTTGCCAAGCA
>MDTD01155344.1_pt1 | contig 11703 bp, 15 predicted proteins | sample 811221 | NCBI WGS metagenome assembly MDTD01 (sample SAMN05326646, study PRJNA326480) | marine metagenome | isolation source: seawater | place: Pacific Ocean: South West | collected 2011
ATCAGAGATTTTATACTAGCATGGAATAAAGTTATGAATTTAGATAGGTTTGATATTCAAAAATAAATATATTTTATTCTCTTGAAATCTGAGTAAAAAAATTTAGTCTTTTGAACCCCAAAAACTTTTTGTTTCAACCCATCCAGTTAAATCCTTTAGATTTATTTTGCACCAATAAGGCTTGCAATCTATAATTTGAAATATCACGTCTTTTTGTAAAAATGCAATCTGTTTTGACTGAGCTGTTGGAAATTTAAATAATACAGAATTATTTTCTAAAATTATTCCATAAGTTTTTTTTGTTAATTGAGAATTAGCGATCCATCCTGATCGATTCTTATAATCTGTAATTCTTTTCCAGTTTTCAAACTCCTCTACTGCTAAAACAGGGTAACCTTTATGAAGTATTTTATACAGGATAAGATGACTTGTACCCGGACCATTTCTTAAATTTGCCTCTTCATATTTAGTAGAAAAAAATTTTTTTTTAGCCAGACTAAAGTTTTGATCTGGTGTAAGGTAAATTACTACAAAAAAAATAAAGTAAATAAAAATCCTAGAAATGATTTTAAAAAATCCTGTCATTCTTTTAACTCGGAAACTTCCTGATCTAATTGAAAAAAAATTATCAAAAAATTATTCTGTAATACGTAACAAATCTGATAAAAAGTTTTCATATGTGGAGTTGAAGAAAAAAATTGAAAACATAGATATTTTAGTACCATGTATTAGTGATACCATTGATGCCTCTATAATCAAAGCAGCAAAAAAGTTAAGACTTATTGCTAACTTTGGAAACGGGGTAGATAACCTTGATCTAATAACTGCTGAAGAAAGAAGTATTTTGGTTACCAACACTCCTGATGTTCTTACGGAAGACACTTCTGATATTGTTTTAACGATGATTTTGATGTTATGTAGATGTGTTGGTATTGCTCAAAAAAAACTTCTTAGAGGAGAATGGTTAGGATGGGGTCCTAGTGAGATGTTAGGAGAAAAAATTTCAGGAAAAGAGATTGGCATTATAGGAATGGGAAGAATAGGAAGAGCAGTTGCAAAAAGATGCGTTACTCTTGGGATGAAAATAAATTATCATAATAGAAAAAGATTAGATAAGAGAATAGAAAAAATCTATGAAGCAAAATACTGGAAAAATCTTGACGAAATGCTAAAACATTCGGACATAATCTCTATACATTGCCCTTATACTCCCGAGACATTTCATTTGCTTTCAAAAAAAAGACTGTGTCTTTTAAAAAGAAATTCTATTATTATAAATACTTCTAGAGGTGAAATCATTGACGAGAATGAACTTGCAGAGCTTTTGATAAAAAAAAGAATTGGTGGGGCTGGACTTGATGTTTTTGAACATGAACCACAAGTTACACAAAAACTTTTGGAAGTAAAAAATATTGTTCTTCTTCCACATATAAGTTCTGCTACTAAAGAAAGTAGAATTGCTATGGGCAATAGAGTTATAAAAAATATTGAAAGGTTTACTGAAGGGAAAACACTTCCTGACCTAGTAAAAGATAGAAATAAAGATCATTAGTTTATTATTTACAAATTTTGCATTTTGAATTTTTTGTGACCTGAATTTTTTTAAAAATTCTCTCAAAACAGTCATATAAAATAATTTCTCTAAAAATTTGTTTATTTTTATTTAAAATAATATTGATCACCGCGTTCGCCTGAAAAAGCCCACCCATGCCTGCTGCAGTAGCAATGATACCTAATTCATCACAACTACGAGAATTACTAGATGAATTTTTAGGGAATATACATTCATAGCAAGGGTTATCATCGTTATTCCATGATGAAAATGTATAAACTTGAATATCAAAATTTTGTAGAGCACATGAGACTAAAATTTTTTTTTTTTGGAAAGCATATTGATTTACCAAATACCTGGTTTCAAAATTATCTGAGCAATCAAGAATAATTCTATATTTTTCCAAAAATTTGGAAATATTTCTTTTATTTATTTTTTTTGGAAGTGAGATTAATTTTGATTCTGGGTTAATTTTTTTTAAATTTTTCTTTAAAACTTCTGCTTTGTTCTTTCCCAAGTCACTTTCGGAAAATAAAGTTTGTCTATTAAGATTACTTAAACATACAGAATCATCATCCACTAACAATATACTTCCTATTCCAGACATTGTTAAATACTGTGCTGCTGTTGTTCCAAGCCCTCCACAACCTATTATTGAAATTGAGGTATTCATAATTTTTTCTTGTCCTTCAATACCAACATTTTCCATAATGATTTGTCGGGAATATCTTTCGAGAGTTTTATTATTTAATCTATCCATTTTCAAATCTCATTAAAAAGTTGTGTTGATAAATATCTTTCAGCAAATGATGGAATTATAATTACAGTATTTTTATTTTTCATTTTTTTATTTTCATTTAATTCAACTGCAGCAGCCAAAACTGCTCCCGACGAAATACCAGCAGGAATACCCTCATATTTTGCTAAAATTCTGGAAAATTCAAATGCCGAATTATTACTAATCTGTAAAATTTTGTCTATTATTTTTACATCTAATATTTTGGGTATGAAGCCTGCTCCAATTCCTTGTATTAAGTGTGAACCATTTTCATCACCACTTAGAACAGCTGAATCTTCTGGTTCAACTGCAATAATCTTTATGTCTTTATTTTTTTCTTTTAAGAATTTTCCAACACCTGTTATTGTTCCTCCAGTGCCTACTCCTGAAACAAAATAATCAATTCTTCCATTGCAATCTTTCCAGATTTCTTTCGCAGTGGTCTGAAAATGGACTTTTGGATTTTCAGTATTGTTGAATTGGTTTAAAATAATACTGTTATTGATATTTTTTTTAAGTTCATTGGCTTTATCAATTGCTCCCCTCATCCCTTTGGATTTGGGAGTCATCACTAATTTTGCACCCAGAAATTTCAACATTTTTTTACGTTCAGATGACATACTGTCTGGCATTGTGAGAATAAGTTTAAAACCTCGAGATGCGCAAATAAATGCAAGTGCAATTCCAGTATTTCCTGAGGTAGGTTCTATTATTGTTGTACCGGTAACTATTTTTTTTTCTTTTACAGCAGCATTGATCATTGCCAAACCAATTCTATCTTTAACTGACCCAAGAGGATTAAAAAATTCTAGCTTTGCTATTATGTTTCCATACAAATCAAATTTTTTTTTTATTCTATGTAAAGAAACTAATGGTGTATTCCCTATAGTTTCGTCAATAGATTTTAAAATAGAATTTGTTTTTTTAGATGACAAAGTCAGCTTTCTTTTTTGAAAATTTTTGTAACTTTTTTTTTTTTGCTATTTCACAAATTTCATTTACGGTTATTTTGTCAAAAAAATCTAAACAATTATTTGAAACTTGATTTATAAGGGGCATTATAACTCTTTCAGAAAGCTCGGAATGAATTTCCTTTGACACTTTCTTTTCTTTACTTACGGCATTCACTATTTCAGATAGTTTTATTTTTCTTCTTTCTCGTGATAATCTATAGCCACCTTTAGGTCCTCTTGATCCTACCAATATTTTATTTTTTACTAATTCTTGTAAGGTTTGTTCAAGATATCTTTTTGGAATACCTTGCCTCTCAGCTATAGAAATATTTTGAACTGGCTCAGTACCTGAGTTCATTGCAATATCAATCACAGCCTCAATTGCATATAAAATTTTTTTTTGAACTCTAAACACCTGTAGAACCAAAACCTCCATCTCCTCTATCCGATTCTTTTATTTCACTTACTTCTTTAAGGTTTATATCATCAAGTTTAGCAAAAATTATCTGAGCAACTCTCATTCCTCTCTCAATTTTAAATGAATCCTTTCCATGATTAATTAAAATCACACATATTTCTCCTCTATAATCAGAATCAATTGTCCCAGGAGTGTTTAAAACTGTAACTGAGTTTTTTAACGCAATACCTGATCTTGGTCTTACCTGCGCTTCAAAGTTTTGCGGCATTTCAAGCGAAAACCCACATGGAATTAAGATTGTTTCTTGAGGTAACAAAATTTCTTCTTTTGATATGGCAGCAACTAGATCAAATCCCGCACTTCCAGTTGTTGCTTTTTTAAGATTATACAAACCTGTTCCATTTTTTAAAATTTTAAAGAAAATGTCATCCATATATTCATAATTTATTGTTTTTAAAAAAAGAAACAATTTTTTTTGATAATTTTTTTGCAACTTTATCCTTACCCATTTTTGGCCATGGATTTACGTTGTTTTTATTAATAAAAAATACTTTGTTAGTTTTAGATTTGAACCCCTCATTTTCAGAAACTTTATTAGCGATTAACCAATCACATTTTTTTTCCCCCAATTTTTTTTTTGAATTTTCAACAATATTTTTTGTCTCGGCAGAAAACCCAATAACAAGTTTTGGTCTATTCTTATTACTACAAACAGATTTTAAAACATCAAAGTTCTTGGTAAATTTCAACGTTAATTCTTTTTTTGAATCTTTTTTTATTTTATCCTTTGAAATTTTTTTTAATCGCCAATCTGAAATTGCCGCAACAGAGATAAAAATATCACAGGGTAAATGTAATAATGTTGAAGTCAAAAAATCCTTCCCACTCTCCACTTTAATTACTTTTATGCTATTCGGGATTTCTGAATTTACAGGACCACAAATTAATGTAGTATCTGCACCAAAATTAACTAAACTTTTTGCAATTTCAATTCCCTGTAATCCAGAGGAAAAATTACTCAAAAATCTAACTGGATCAATTTTCTCAATTGAAGGGCCACAAGTTACCACAGCTTTTAAATTCCTTAATTTATCGTTTAAAGATAAACTTAATATAACTTTATTAACAATTTCCTCAATTTCCATTAGCTTGCCAGCGCCTTGAGTGCCACAAGCTAATCTTCCAGATTGTGGTTTTAGAACAGTTATACCCATATTTTGTAGAGTTTTTATATTTTTTTTTACTGCCAAATTTCCCCACATATTTGAATTCATAGCTGGAGCAACAATCTTCTTTAAATTTGATGCCATCAAAACATTCGAAGCTAAATCATCTGCAACACCATTCGCAATTTTTCCTAAAAAATTTGCAGTACAAGGTATTACAAGAATGGCATGACAATCTTTTGCTAAATTTATATGAGTCATTTTTTTTTCTTGATCAAGAGAGAACAGATTAGAGTGGGTTTTTTTACCTATTAAACTTTCAAATGCTAGAGGTTTTACAAATTCTTTAGCACTTTCAGTAAGAATACACTCAATTTCCATCTTTTGATCTTGCAATCTTCTTATTAAATCTAATGATTTATAACAAGCTATACCTCCCGTTATTATCAAAAGGATTTTTTTTCCTTTAAGCATTATCATTTGTCTGCAATATGAATGGAAGATAAACCATCAATTATATCAAAAACTTCTATTTTGTTAAAACCAGATTCCAGAAGAATTTTACTAAGTTTAATTTGATTTGGAAAAATTTCTATACTTTTTATAAGATACTTATAAGCAAACTCATTGTTAGATATAAATTTTCCATATTTAGGAATTATTTTATTATAAAGAGAAAAAAATTTTCGTAAATATGGATTATTTATTTGACTGAATTCTAAACAAAAAAATTTACCACCTGGCTTTAAGATTCTAAAAACTTCTTTAAGTGACTTATTTATATCAGAAAAATTTCTTAAACCAAAACTCACCACGACATAATCAAAAGTATTTTTAGAAAAAGGCATTTCTTCGGACTTACCACATATAAAAAAAGTATTTTTTAATTTTTTTTTTTTTGCTTCATTAATCATATCTTGATTTGAATCATATCCAAGACACAAACAATCAGATTTTTTTTTAATGATTGTAATAACATCACCCGAGCCTGTCGCTAAATCAAGTACAACTTTTTCAGGAGATAATTTAATTAGATCAACAAGATTTTTTTTCCAAATTCTATGAAGACCAAGGGACATAATGTCATTCATAATGTCATATTTTTGAGAAACATCAGAGAAAATTTGATTTACTAATTTTTCTTTACTATTCTTATCTATTTTTTTAAGGTTATTTATTAAAATATCACGCATGCCTGAATTACCTGAAGTTGAGACTGTAAGAAAGTTTTTAGAAAAAAATATAGTTGGAGAGAAAACATTAAAAATTCACATAAAAAATAAAAAATTAAGGTATGAAATATCATCAAAAATTGATGAAAAATTATCAGATTCTATAATAACCAAAATTTCTAGAAGGGGAAAATATTTAATTTTTTTCCATAGTAATGAACAAATATTACTTATTCATTTAGGAATGACAGGCTATTTTAGAATAACAAAAAAAATTGATGAAAAAAAACACGACCATATAATTTTTTTTTTTAAAGATAAGAGCCTAATTTTTAATGATATAAGAAAATTTGGTTTCATAAAGATTTATATGAAAAGTAAATTTCATTCATGCAATCATCTAAATAAAATTGGCCCGGAACCACTTTCAAGTGAATTTACTGACCTATATTTTAGAAAAAAAATTTCTACAGCAGTTACAATCAAAAGTTTATTAATGAACCAAAAATTCGTTGCAGGTCTTGGAAATATTTATTGTTCGGAAATATTGTTTGATGCACGAATTCATCCAGAAAGAATTTCTTCAAATTTAAATAAAAAGGAGATTAAAAGAATCACAAGTTCAATTAAAAAAATTCTAACTTTGGCAATAAAAGTTGGAGGAACAACAATAAAAAACTTTATTGTTTCTAATGAAAAAGTTGGTTATTTTAAAAATAAACTTAAAGTGTACGGGAGACAAGATCAATCTTGTAAGAGATGTAAAAGTAAACATAAGATTAAAAAAATCATTCAAAATGGTAGATCTAGTTTTTTTTGTGTAAATTGTCAGTTATGAAATTATCTTTTTTATTTTTTGTAAATTACTTATTTTTATTATCAATTTTATATTCTTCGGATAAATTTGTTTATGGTCTTGAGGACATCCCATTATATAAAAATATGAATAATAATGAGGAATCTCTTGTCTTATTCGATTCCATAAATGGGCGAATAGTTTCAACTAAGATTAATGGAAGCGAAAATCTTAACGAAATTAAAGAGTTCTATAGGCACATTTTACCCAATTTGGGTTGGAATAAAACTAAAGAGAATCTTTTTATAAGGGGAGAGGAGGTTCTTGAGATTATATACTATAAATCCAAAGGAGAATCATTAGTTGAGTTTAATATTTCACCAAAATAATGGAATTAAACCTTGACCTTAAGAGTTTTAAGAATTATAAAAATCACACTATGGCTAATATCAAATCTGCGAAGAAGAGAATTTTACAAAATCTGAGGCGATCAGAAATAAATAAAGGTAGAAAATCAAAGATTAGAGGGATTGTTAAGAATATAAATCTTAATCTTGAACAAAAAAAAGTTGACCTTGCAAAAAAAGAATTTTTAACTTTAGAGTCTAATATATCAAAAGCCGCCTCTAAGGGTTTCTATAAAAAAAATACTGCCTCTAGAATTGTTTCTAGAATTTCCAGCAAAATAAAGGCTTTTAAGTAATTTTTTTTTTTTTTTTTTTTGTCTTGTTGATTCATATTTTTTTATTAGTTACTCTATTAACTTTTACGGCATTTTATGAGTGATTTAGACTACGCAGGGGACCTTAGTCCCAAGGATACTTGGAATACGCTGAAGACTGAAAATGATAGTTTTTTGGTTGATTGCAGAACTTCTGCTGAATGGGGTTTTGTCGGTGTTCCAAGCCTTGATGAGCTAGGAAAAAAGGTAATTTTCTTAGAGTGGCAAAAGTACCCTGATATGCAAATAAACAATAGTTTTCTTCAGGAGTTAGTTCAATCTAATGTTTCCAAATCATCAAAAATTATTTTTTTATGTAGGTCTGGTGCTAGATCGCGTTCAGCAGCTGAATTTATGACTTCTTTAGGTTATGAGAATTGTTTTAATTGTTTAGACGGTTTTGAAGGTAATCATGATAAAGATGGTCACAGAGGAAATATAAATGGGTGGAAATTTGATAAATTACCCTGGAAACAAGGGTAATTGCCATGGAAGATAATAATTTTAGTGAAATTCAAGCCCAATGGGCAACAGTGCGTGGAAGAATTAGACAAAAAATTGGTGATGCTCAATTCAAGAGCTGGATAAAACCAATTACTTTAGAAAGTGTAATTGAACAAAAAATAATACTGAGTGTGCCATCTAATTTCATAAGAACAAGAATAATAGAACAATACCTTGACTTAATAAAAAGTTATTGGCTTGTTCAGAATTTAAAGATAAATGATTTACAAATTAAAGTTTCAAAATCATCAACAAAAAAAACGACTAAGGAACCCTCTACATCTCCTGATTTATCAAAAAGTCCAGAACAAGGTAAAAAAGACGATTTAGTAAATTCAATTAGTTCTGATTTAGATAATAGATTTACATTTTCTAATTTTATTGTGGGAAAACCAAATGAACTGGCTTTTGCTGCTGCAAGAAGGGTTGCTGAGTCCAAGGATGTACCCTTCAACCCATTGTTTTTATACAGTGGTGTGGGTCTAGGAAAAACTCACTTAATGCACGCAATTGCTCATGAAATAAAAAGGAGAAACCCTATTCGAAGAGTAATTTATATGTCTGCAGAAAAGTTTATGTATCACTTTATCAAAGCATTAAGATTTAAAAATACTGTCGCGTTTAAAGAACAATTTAGAAACGTTGATGTTTTAATGATTGATGATGTTCAGTTTATTTCAGGTAAAGATTCAACTCAAGAGGAGTTTTTTCACACGTTTAATGCTTTAGTTGATCAAAATAAACAACTGATTATTTCTGCTGATAAGTCTCCTCAAGATTTAGAAGGTATTGAAGAAAGGATGAGATCAAGACTTGGTTGGGGACTAGTTGCTGATATTCATCCGCTTACATATGAACTTAGATTGGGTATATTGCAAGCTAAAGAGGAGAAATTATCGGAAAGAATTCCAAACAATATTTTAGAATTTTTAGCCCACAAAATAACTACAAATGTCAGAGAACTGGAAGGAGCATTAAATAGATTATCGGCTTTTTCGTCACTTGTAGGTAGAGAAATTAATCAAGAGATGGCTCAAGACCTTCTTAAAGATTTATTAAGGTCTTCTCAAAAGAAAGTCAATATTGAAGAAATCCAAAAAAGAGTTTCTCAGCATTTTAATGTTAAGATGTCTGATATGAGTTCTGCTAGACGATCGAGAACAATTGCCAGACCTAGACAAATTGCAATGTATTTGTCAAAAAATCTCACATCTAGATCCCTTCCAGAAATTGGACGAAGGTTTGGAAATAGGGATCATACCACTGTTATACATGCAGTTAAAAAAGTAGAAGAATTAAGAAGTAAAGATCTAAGTTTTGATGAAGACGTTCAACTTCTTATAAGAATGTTAGAATCATAAAATGGAATTTTCAGTTTCACAGAGTTCACTTCTAGACTGTCTAAATCACTTTCAGAGTGTGGTTGAGAGAAGAAATACAATCCCTATTTTATCAAATATAAAAATTATTTCCGAGAATAATAGTCTGCATATATCTGCAACAGATCTAGCTATGGAATTAACAGAAAAATTAGATGCTAAAATAGTTGAAAAAGGAGGGATAACAGTGCCATCTCAATTGTTTTTTGACATAGTGAGAAAAGCACCTAATGACTCAGAAATAACATTAAAGAAAGATAAAAAAACTGATCAATTATATGTATTCTTTGGAAAGTCTAAATTTTCATTATCTACACTTCCTGTTGACGATTTTCCAGAAATGGATGAAGAAAATCTAAATATTAATTTAGAATTAGACTCAAAAGAATTTTCTAATTTAATCGATAGGTGTAAATTTTGTATGGGTGTAGATGAATCCAGGCAATATTTAAATGGAATATATTTTCATACTAGTGGTGAAACTATTTCAACAGTAGCTACAGATGGACATCGATTATCAAAATGTACATCAACTCAATTAAGTGGACAATCATTCGAAGGAATAATTATTCCTAAAAAAACTGTTTTTGAAATTTCAAAAATTCTTGAGGAATTTGATAAAAAAATAAAATTAGGTTTTTCTAAAACAAGATTAAAAGTTGTTTTAGGTAATATAAAAATTGTCTCCAAACTTATCAATTCTTCTTTTCCAGATTATGAAAGTGTAATTCCCAAAGATAATGATCAAATTATGATTGTTGATTGTAAAAGTTTTAGTGAGACTATAGATAGAGTTTCAACAATATCTAATGAAAAATTCAGAACAGTTAAATTTGATATTTCTAATAATACATGTGTAGTAAGTTCATTCGGCAATGATAAATCAATTGGCACTGAAAGTGTTTCAGTTGAATTTTCTGGATCTGAGATTTCAATTAATTTTAACGCAAGGTACATTCTTGATGTTTTAAATATTATTAAAACAGGAACTGTGAAATTTCATTTTTCAAAAAATACCGCACCTACAATATTAGAAAGTGATTCAGTAAAGAATTCTATTTTTTTGATTATGCAAATGAGAGCATAATTTCTAATGGTTTCAAACTTAAGAATCCAAAAAATAATTTTAAATAATTTTAGGAATCATAAATTCCTCAGAATAGATTCAAAAAAGAGTATAATTCTTATTCATGGAAAGAACGGTTCCGGTAAAACGAATATACTTGAATCAATTTCGCTTTTGGATTCTTCCTCAGGTTTAAAAAATGCCAATTTGGTTGATATAATAAATAATGAGTTAGACGATCCTAAAGGTGTATTTGGAGCGAATTTTAATTTATACGAAAATGAAAAAAATTTTAATATTGGACTTGGATTAAAAAAAACTCAAAACGGATTAAGTAAGTTAATAAGAATAAACGAAAAAAAATCAGATTTTGATGAAATTAAAAAATTAATTAGTATTTTTTGGATAGTTCCTAAAATGGGTTTTATATTTCAGATGACTTCTGAAGAAAGAAGAAATTTTTTAGATTTCATGATTTCTAGCGTTGATTTACTTCATAAAAAAAGATTAGTAACCTACAAAAAATACAAAAGAGAAAGAATTAAGATTCTGAAAAATTTTAAACAAAAAAATACTAACGATTCTTGGCTTAACATTCTTGAAGAAAAAATGGTTTTGACTGGTTTGATGATATGCGATTCAAGGAGAAACTTTTTAAAAGCTATTAATGAAATTCTTATAGATTTAAAACTAGGTATGCCAAAATTAACTATTGCTTTAAAAGGAGAACTGGATGTAAAGCTCACAAAAAATCCATCTTTGTATGTCGAGGATTTTTTCCTAAAAAAACTCAAAGAAAACCGAATTAAAGATACTATTACTGGAAGAACAAACTTTAGTGTAAATAAAACAGATTTGTTGGTAAATGAATCTAATCAAAATAAATTAGCTGAAAATTTTTCTACAGGCGAACAAAAAATAATCGTTATAACAATTATTTTTTCTTTTTTAAAATATTTAAAAAAAACTAATTTTAAAAGAATAATTTTTTTACTTGATGATGTTTTCTCCTATCTCGATCAAAGGTTCACAAACTTAATTTTAGACGAATTAAAAGGACTCAATTCCCAAACATGGATTACTGATATTAGAACAGATTGGATAGAAAAAAATAATGAACTCAGAACTTTAGTCGACAAGATAAATATTGATGATTATAGGTTTAAAGTTGCTAATTAATTGATATAATTGAAAGGAT
>MDTD01117567.1_pt1 | contig 11701 bp, 9 predicted proteins | sample 811221 | NCBI WGS metagenome assembly MDTD01 (sample SAMN05326646, study PRJNA326480) | marine metagenome | isolation source: seawater | place: Pacific Ocean: South West | collected 2011
CCTAAATAAATATTATTTTTAAAATTTAAATTGTTTTTATCTTCAAATTCATACTCTTCGATTGAATTATTAGATTTAAGTACAATTCTAGTTTGATTTGGACGCGAAGCGTCAACATATAAATTTTTTTCCATTTTATTTGAATTCCTTTTAATATTTTGAAATCTGTTGATTTTAATCTTTTCATATGATCACTTTAATACAATTTCTTGTATAAATACACTCAATTAGATTAATATGCCTCAAGAATGTCAAATTTTTTATTGATAAATTGATAAATGTTAAAATTTATCAACTTTTCAGCAAAATTTTTAATTGTATTTTTCATTATCCTTTTGTTTTTTGTATTTTCAACACTATGGTACTTTTCTATAGGTTTACCCGATTACAAAAAATTATCTGATTATCAACCTCCAATATCAAGTAGGGTTTATTCAAGCGATGGAAAACTTATTGCTGAATACGCTTTGCAAAAAAGGTTATTTGTACCTTATGAGTCTGTGCCTAAAAAAGTTATCAATTCATTTCTTTCAGCAGAAGATAAAAATTTTTTTAATCATCCAGGTGTTGATGCAAAAGGAATATTAAGAGCGCTAATCAATAATATAAAGAATATTTCTCAAAATAAAAGACTTGAAGGTGCATCCACTATAACCCAACAAGTTGCAAAAAATTTTCTTTTAACAAATGAAGTTTCAATTAGAAGGAAAATAAAAGAGGCCATATTGGCATTTAGAATAGAAAGAGCATACTCTAAGGAGAGAATTTTAGAGCTATACTTAAATCAAATATATTTAGGTCAAGGAACATACGGAATAGCTGCAGCAAGTTTGGAGTATTTTGATAAATCTATTAAAGAATTAGATTATCCAGAGGCAGCACTGTTAGCCGCACTTCCTAAAGCTCCAAGTAAATATAATCCTTATAAATACCCTGAAGTAGGAAAATTTAGAAGAGACTTAGTTTTAAAAAATTTAGAGGAAAATAACTTTATATCAAAAAAAGAATTAACAAAATTTAGAAATACTGATTTAAACTTAAAAAGAAGAAAAATTGAAATTGTTAACGAGGCTAACTCATATACCGAAGAAGTGAGAAGAATCGTGAATGAAAACTATGGTTTTGAAAAGCTTTATTCTCAAGGATTAAGCATAAAAACACCGCTAAATATAAATTATCAAATTCAAGCTTTAAAATCATTAAGAAAAGGTATTGAAGAATACGATAGAAGACATGGTTGGAGAGGTCCAATCACAAATAAAATCAAATTCAAAAATTGGAAAAAAAAAGTTGAAAACTTAAAACTTGATCCGACTTTAGGATGGGAATTAGCTGAAATAGTAAGTCTTGATAATTCTGAAATCAAATTTAAATTAGTTTCAGATGATCCTATAAATTTAAACGGAGTTCTTAGAGCTAATGAAATTAAATGGGCTATTAGAGGAAAAAAAAATATTTTAGATAAATTTAATGTTGGCGATATTATTTTCGTAAAAAAAGAGAAGAGTCTTTGGAAATTAAAACAGTATCCTAAAGTCAACGGAGGAATAGTAGTTCTTGACCCTTATACTGGCGATGTCAAAGCGCTAGTTGGCGGATTTAATTTTAAATCGAGCGAATTTAATAGAGTTACTCAAGCTAAAAGACAGCCTGGATCAGCTTTTAAGCCTATTGTTTATGCTGCTGCTTTAGAAAATGGTTTTTCCCCTAATTCAATTATTCTCGATGCTCCTTTCGTAGAAAGTCAAGGTATTGGTTTAAAAAATTGGAAACCCGAAAACTACGGTAAAAAATTTTACGGCCCAACAACTCTAAGAAAAGGAATAGAATATTCTAGAAATCTTATGACAGTAAGAGTTGCTAAAATTTTGGGTCTGAATAAAATTTTAGATCTTTCAAAAGATCTTAATATTTATAACGAAATTCCAGAACTTCTTTCTGTTTCTTTAGGAGCCGTTGAAACAACTTTATTTAATTTAACAGCTGCTTATGCATCATTTGCTAATGGCGGAAAGAAGATAGAACCTTATTTAATTTCAAGAATTCAAGACAGAAGAGGAAAAACAATTTTTAAAGTTAAAGATAGGAAATGTATAGGCTGTGATAAATTCATAGATCAGTCCAATACATTGCCTAAAATTGAAAATACTAAAAAAAGAGTCTTTAGTGAAGAAACTGCTTATCAAATGACTTCTATTTTGAATGGAGCTGTTGAGAGAGGCACTGGAAAAAAACTAAAAGCACTTCAGGTTCCTCTAGCAGGTAAAACTGGCACAACTAACGACAATTACGATGCATGGTTTATTGGTTTCAGTTCAAATTTAGTCATCGGTGTGTATATAGGTTTTGATACGCCTAAAACTTTAGGAAAATATGAAACTGGCTCAAAAGCTGCCTTACCGATTTTTAAAAATTTTGTAGAAAATGCACTATTTGAGAGTGATTTTAGAGATTTCAAAGTACCTAATAATATATTTCTTACCTCAATTAATTATGACACCGGACTAAAGTCTTCCTCTATAGATAAAAATACAATAATAGAAGCTTTAAAAAATAAAGATATTAACAATATTAACAATAATAATTTAATATCAATTACTGGGTATGATAATCTAATAAAGTTTAGACAATTTTACTAATGCAAAACTTTGAATCAAAATTAAACTTAATTAAAAAAACCCTCAAAGATATTAGGGGGTACCTTTGATAAAAACAATGTTGAGGCAAAATTAAAAGATTTTGAAAAAAAACTTTTAGAAGAAAACTTTTGGAAAGACAAAAAACAAGTAAAAAAAATCGTAAAGCTGAAAAAGTTATATGATGAAATAATTAATTTTTATAAGAAAACCTCTTTAGAAATTTCTAATATAAAAGACTTATTTATTTTAGCTTCTCAAGAAAAAAATGAAGAGATAATTGAGGACTGTAATTCAAAAATTGATTTAATTTATAAATCTGTAAAAGAGTGTGAAACTAGTTGTTTTTTATCTGGCGAAAACGATGGCTACGATATTTATTTGGAAATTCACGCTGGGGCTGGGGGCACCGAAAGTCAAGATTGGGCAGACATGCTAAGAAGAATGTACCTGAAATGGTTTGATAAAAAGAATTTTCGATATCAAATAATTAGTGAACATAAAGGTGAAGAAGCTGGAATTAAATCATCAACAATTAAGGTAGATGGAAATTATTTATATGGACTAATGAGATCCGAGTCAGGAGTTCATAGACTAGTTAGAATATCTCCCTTTGATAGTGGCGCGAGGAGGCATACAAGTTTCGCCAGTGTTTGGGTATATCCCGCTATAGATGACGACATTGATATTAAAATTGAGGATAAGGACCTAAGAATTGATACTTTTAGATCTAGTGGAGCAGGTGGGCAGCACGTGAACACAACGGATAGCGCAGTTAGGATAACTCATTTGCCCACAAAAATTGTTGTTCAATGCCAGAATGAAAGGTCTCAACATAAAAATAAAGAGACGTGTTATAAAATTTTAAAAGCAAGACTTTATGAGCATGAAATGCAAAAAAGAGAGGAGCAAAATCAGAAAGACATTAATAATAAAACTGATATTGGATGGGGACATCAAATAAGGTCATACGTTTTACAGCCTTACCAACTTGTAAAAGATCTAAGGAATAAAGTTGAGAATACCAATCCCGCAAGTGTTTTAGATGGAAATATTGATCAGTTCATTGATGAGGGTATAAAAAATAGATAATGAAAAAAATTCTAAACTTAATAATTTTCATAATCATATTATTTTTATTAAGTTTAATTATAGTGTTATCTACTATAGGTATAGAAACCGACAGGCTTAACAGTTTGATTTCTAAACAAATTAATCAAGCAAATAAAAAAATCACTCTTAATTTAGATACAATAGTTTACAGGCTAGATATAAAAAATTTTAGTTTATTCCTTGAGACTAGAAACCCAAACTTAATTTATAGAGGGGCTAGTATACCAACAAAAAATATAAGAGTTTATATAAATTTTATTTCAATAATTAAAACGGATCCTAAAATAAAAAAAATTAATATAGTTTTGAATGAGCTCACCGTAAAAGATTTAAAAAGTTTTAATAATGTAATTAAACCGTCAAATCTAAAAAGTTTTATGAATAATAAAATTGACGAGGGAAACATTAACGCAGAAATAGAGGTTTTTTTAGATGATAATAACTTAATAGATAACTTTATTGCAAAAGGCTCAGTTAAGAAATTAAAAGCTGATTTAATTAAACAGTTATCAATAGATAACACCGAGTTTAATTTTTTTGCAGATAGTACAGATATTTTAATCAAAAATATTTCGGGAGATACAAATTATTTTAAAGTTTTTGATGGAGATCTAAGAATATCTTTATTTCCAGAAGTTTTGATAGACTCAAATTTTAAAAGCGATTTTAATTATCTAAAGGATATAAAAAATAAAGATTTATATAAGGATTTTAAATATATAAAAAAAATTACTAAATTAGAGGCAAAATTAAATAATACTTTTTTTATAAATTTAGATAAGACTTATAAAATTAAAGAATATAAATTTAAAAGCACTGGTAAAGTATTGAATATTGATTTGAAATTTGAAAATGGTTTTAAAAATTTATTTTTAAGTGAGGAAATTAAAAGTTTAAATTTAAAAGATGCAAAAGTAATATCTAATTTTAGCTCCACACAAAGGTCCTTAAATTTAAGTGGTAAATATAAAATAAACAATAGTAATTTTTTAGACTTTAATTTTGAAAATTTAGTAAAAGACAAAAATAGTAATGTAAAATTAAATTTTGATTATTCAAATTCTTTATCTCTAAATGCAATAAACTATCAAAAACCTAAAGATAAAAATGCTAATGTTGACGTAAACTTTAATCAAAAAAACGGCAACATTAAAATAAACAAATTAATTTTTAAGGAAAGCGATAATCAGATAACTTTAGAAGGGGTAAAATTAAAAAAAAACAAATTTACAACATTAAAAAAAATAATCGTAAAAACTGTCAAGAATGGAAAACCAAATAATAATTTCAGAATCAACTTCGGGAAAAAAATTTTAATCAAGGGAGATGCTTTTGATGCAAATCAACTTTTAAAACAGTTTAGCAATAAAAATGGTGAAAGTTTTTTTTCCAACATTAATAAAGACATAGAAATAGAATTTGATGAAATTTCAGCCCCACTATCTAGTAAATTAACAAATTTTAAATTAATAGGCAGAATTGAAAATGGTGAATTCGTTAAAATTTCATCTAAAGGTGATTACGGAAATAATAAATTTTTAGATATAACTATGAAAAATGATAAAAAAACTAAAAAAAAATATTTAGAAATTTACTCAGATCTGACCGAACCTTTGCTAATCCAATATAATTTTTTTAAAGGATTATCAGGAGGAAATTTAAATTTTACATCAATAATTGATAAAAAAACATCAAATTCGAAATTAAAAATTGAAAATTTTAAAGTAATAAATGCTACGGGAATGATAAAACTATTATCACTTGCAGATCTCAGTGGATTAGCTGATTTAGCTGCTGGGGATGGTATATCTTTTGATATTTTAGAAATTAATTTTGAAAAAAAAGAGAATTTAATAAAATTAAATGAAATTTTAGCTTTGGGTCCAAGTATGTCAGTTTTAATGGAGGGATATCAAGACTCTAGCACTACAAGTTTACGGGGAACTTTAATACCAGCAAAAACATTAAACAAAATGATTTCCAAAATTCCAGTGATTGGAGATATTGTAATACCTAAAGAGGTAGGTGAAGGTTTGTTTGGCATAAGCTTTAAAATGAAAGGTCCTCCTGGTGAAATTAAAACCACAATAAATCCTATCAAGACTTTAACGCCTAGATTTATACAAAAAGTTTTAGATAAAAATAAAAATACTAAGTAATTCTAATAATGTAATGTTTTTTTTTGCCAAAAGAAATCTTTAAGATTTTTTTTTCGAAATCGTCAAAATTTATAATTTTTTTTTCATTTTTTATGAGTAAATTATTTACTTTCAGTCCATTGTTAGCGATAGCTCTTCTTGCTTCACTTTTAGATGACATTATTTTATTTTGTGACAACAAATCTAATAAATTAATACCTTTCCCTATTTGAGATGATTTAATTTTTATTTCAGGCAAATCTTTACCTAATCCACCTTTTTCAAAAGTATCTTTTGCAGTTTTTTCCACTTTTTTTGATGCCTTTTCGCCATACAAGATCTTAGTTGCCTCATTTGCTAACAATATTTTAAGATTGTTAATATTCTTCTCTTTGTTACAAATTTTTGATATCTCTTCATGATCTATCTCAGTAAAAAAATTTAAAAATTTTTTCACATCTCTATCATCAGTATTTCTCCAGAATTGCCAATAATCGTATATTGAAAATAAATTTTCATTAAGCCATACTGCTCCCTTCTCAGTTTTACCCATTTTCGCACCAGAAGCTAAAGTTATTAATGGGGAGGTTAAACCAAAAGACTCTTTTTTAGTTGTTCTTCTTATGAGCTCTACACCGTTGATTATATTTCCCCACTGATCCGAACCACCTATTTGCAAGATACAATCGTGACTTAAAAAAAGTTTATAAAAATCATAAGCTTGTAGAATCATATAATTAAATTCCATGTAACTTAACGATTGTTCTCGTTCTAGTCGTAACTTAACACTATCAAAAGTAAGCATTTTATTGATTGTGAAGTGGCGACCTACATTTCTTAAAAAATCAATAAGATTTAATTTTGTTAGCCATTCAGAATTATCTACAAATATTGGTCTCGTATTTTTATTTGAATTATCTAATATCTTACTAAAAACTTTTTTTATGCTTAATATATTTTTTTTTATTTCTTTTATTTCTAATATTTTACGTGTTGTATCTTTTCCTGAGGGATCGCCAATTAATGTTGTACCGCCACCTAATAAAACTACAGGTCGATGACCGTATTTTTGCATTAATTTTAAAATCATAATTTGCACTAAACTTCCAACGTGAAGACTGCTTGCGGTGCAATCAAAACCTACATAAGCAGTTATGGACTTTTTAGAACAGATATCCTCTAATTTATTAATATCTGTGCACTGATGAAGATATCCTCTTAGTTGCATCTCTTGTAAAAACTTATTTTTCATAGAAAAATTAATTAATTAACTATTATACAAAATTTAATATAAATAAATAAAAATATGAATAAAAGGTACATATCTTTGGGATTAATGAGTGGAACATCAGGAGACGGCATTGATGCGTCTGTTATAAATTCAAATGGGATTGATGATTACGAATCAATAAAAGATAAATTTTTTGAGTATGATGAAGAAATTTTTAAAAACATTCATAAATTAAAAGAGAAGATTAACAATTCAAAAGATTTGATTACTTTTTCAGCTGAAATTCTAAATTTAGAAAGAAAGATAACGCTATTTCATGCAAAGATTATTAAGGATTTAGAAATACAATACGAGAACTATATAATTGGATTTCATGGTCAAACTATTTACCATAATTCTGAAGAAAAAAAATCAATTCAGTTAGGCGATGCTAATCTTTTAAATCAACTTATAAAAAAAAAGGTAGTTTTCAACTTCAGGGCAAATGATATTGCTAATGGTGGGGAAGGAGCTCCATTAGTTCCAATATTTCATAAATTACTTGTATCTAAAAAGAAAATAACTTATCCAATTGGAATTCTAAATATTGGAGGCATATCTAATATTACAGCTATTAAAAACGAAATTGGAAACGAGAAATTTTTTAGTAGGGATATTGGCCCAGGCAATTGTTTAATTGACAGTTGGGTAAGAAAAAATTCAAAAAATAAATTTGATAAAGATGGTAAATTAGCCATGGTTGGCGAAAACAATGAAATAATATTTGAACAAGCTCAAGAACTTTATTCAAATAGAATAAATAAAAATAAATTATCGTTCGATATTAATGATTTTGACATTTCATTTGCAAGAGGCCTTTCTTTAGAGGATGGAGCTAGAACACTTACAAATTTCACTGCAAGTATTATTGGAGAAGTAATTATGAATACTATTTCAAATAATAAATTAAATATTTTGAAATTACTGGTTTCTGGAGGTGGTAGAAAAAATAAAATTTTATTAGAAGAAATAAAAAAAAATTTAGGAAAAAATATTTCATTAATCGTTATTGATGATTACGGTTTAGATGGAGACTTTATCGAGTCCCAGGCTTTTGCTTATCTAGCTATAAGATCAATTTTAAAACTACCTATTTCTTTTCCAAACACCACTGGTTGTAATAAACCTTGTTCAGGGGGAGAACTAGTTGGTTAGCAACTAAATTAAAGCAGTTTTTTCCTTAATATATTTTTCTATTTCTAACGACAGTTCATTTTCTTTGTTTTTAAAAAAATGATTTGAACTTTTTATTTTAGAAAAAATTACCTCAACTCCTTTTTGATTTTTAATTCTAGTGTCCAAATCATTTATACTCTCTTTGGTGACTAATTCATCGTTGTCACTATAAATTACTTGACCAGAGGTTGGACAGGGCGCTAAAAAGGAAAAGTCGTAAACATTAGGTTGAGGTGAAATCGCTATAAAGTTATTTACCTCAGGCCTTCTCATAATTAATTGCATACATATTAAAGATCCAAATGAAAAACCAGAAACCCAGCATTGACTATAATCTAAATTTTGTCTTTCTATCCAATCTAACGCAGCCGCAGCATCGGATAATTCGCCTTGGCCATTATCAAACACACCCTCACTTTTTCCTACACCTCTAAAGTTCACTTTAATTACTGAAAATCCGTTTTGAACAAAGATATTGTACATGATCTGCACAACTCTGTTATTCATTGTGCCTCCGTACTGAGGATGAGGGTGCAATACAATAGCTACAGGAGATCCAAATTTAGGATTTTTATAATATTTAGCCTCTAGCCTTCCAGCCGGTCCTGGTATAAAAATTTCCAAACTTTTTTGCTTCATAATTGATAATGATTATTATTCAAAAAAAAAGTACAGCTTTATATCACGTTTTTATGCGACAAATATTTTTTTTTAATCCTGAGTAAAAAGGTAGGAATTCACCTAAAATTATTATATTACAACGTTTATTTATGAAATTAACAAATAAAGGAAAGTATGCAGTTATGGCTATGGCTGATCTAGCGTCCAACGGTAGTGAAAGGCCGATAAGTCTTACAGAAATATCTTTGAGACAAAATATTTCTTTAGCTTATTTAGAGCAAATTTTTTTAAAACTTAAAAGCAATAAATTAGTTAAAAGTTCAAGAGGAGCAAACGGCGGATACATTCTGGATAAACCTGCATCTGAAATAAAATTATCAAATATTATCTATGCTGTTGACGAAGAAGTAAAAACTCTTAATTGTAAAAAGAGTTCTAAAAGAGGATGCAATAACAAATCTACCAAATGCATTACACATAATTTATGGGATCAACTAGACCAACATATTAATGGATTTTTTGAAAAAGTTAAATTGCAAGATTTAACAAGGAATAACTAGAAGCATGAAAAGCGAAGAATTAAAAAATAAAGAGTATAAATACGGTTTTACAACTGAGATAGAAAATTTTAAAGCTCCTAAAGGCCTTACAGAGGAAACTATTAAATTTATTTCTAAGATTAAAAAGGAACCTAAATGGATGTTAGATTGGAGATTAAAGGCTTTTAATAGGCTTAAGGTTTTAAAAGAACCTAGTTGGCAAAAACCAAAATATCCTAAAATTGATTACCAAAACTTATACTACTATTCTGCTCCAAAAAGCATGAAAGATAAACCAAAAAGTTTAGATGATGTTGATCCAAAACTAATTGAAACTTACAATAAGTTGGGCATACCTCTTAATGAACAAAAAAGATTAAGTGGAGTAGCTGTAGACGCTGTTTTTGACTCAGTTTCAGTCGCAACAACTTTTAAAGGTGAATTAGATAAAAAAGGGATAATTTTTTGTCCAATATCCGAGGCAATACAAAAACACCCTGATCTGGTAAAAAAATATTTGGGTTCAGTAATACCTATCAGCGATCACTATTTTGCAACATTAAACTCTGCAGTTTTCACAGACGGATCTTTTGTTTACATTCCGCCTAATACAAGATGCCCAATGGAACTTTCCACTTATTTTCGAATTAATGCCTCAGAAACAGGGCAGTTTGAAAGAACATTAATCGTTGCTGATAAAGGAAGTTATGTAAGTTATTTAGAGGGTTGTACTGCTCCAATGAGAGATGAAAATCAATTACATGCTGCGAACGTTGAGCTTGTTGCTTTAGACGATGCTGAGATAAAATATTCGACAGTACAAAATTGGTATCCAGGCGACAAAGACGGAGTAGGTGGAATATATAATTTTGTAACAAAAAGAGGTGCTTGCAGAGGAAAAAACTCTAAAATCTCTTGGACACAAGTCGAAACAGGTTCAGCGATTACTTGGAAATACCCTAGTTGTATTTTACAAGGAGACAACTCTGTAGGTGAATTTTATTCGATTGCCATTACAAATAATCATCAAAAAGCAGATACAGGTACTAAAATGATCCATTTAGGCAAGAATACAAAGAGCAAGATAATTTCAAAAGGGATATCTGCAGGTCAAGCTGATAATACATATAGAGGACTGGTAGATATAAATGTAAAAGCATCAAATTCTAGGAACTACACTCAATGTGACTCTTTATTAATGGGAAACAAATGCGGTGCTCACACTGTACCTTATATTAAAAATAAAAACTCAACTTCAACAATAGAACATGAAGCTACAACTTCTAAAATTAATGAAGATCAATTATTTTATTGCAATCAAAGAGGTTTAGATCAAGAGGAAGCTGTAAGTTTGATAGTAAATGGTTTTTGTAAAGAAGTTCTTCAACAATTACCAATGGAATTTGCCGTTGAGGCACAAAAACTTGTTTCTATAAGTCTTGAGGGGAGTGTTGGTTAATGCTTGAAATTAAAAACTTAAAAGCCTCTGTTGGAGAAAAACCTATAATTAAAGGTTTGAATTTAAATATTAAACCAGGTGAAGTTCATGCAATTATGGGCCCGAATGGATCTGGTAAAAGCACTTTAGCCAATGTTTTATCTGGAAAAAATGGATATAATATTAGCGGAAGTTTAAAGTTTAATGGACTAGATTTACAAGAAATACCTATAGAACAAAGAGCTAGGAAGGGAATATTCTTAGCTTTTCAGTATCCCCTAGAAATCCCAGGAGTGAACACAAGTAATTTTTTAAAAACATCAATAAATTCTATTAGAAAATCAAAAGGTGAGAAAGAATTAGATACACTTACATTTTTAAAACTTATTAAGGATAAAGCCTCAGAATTAAATATTGATGAAAATTTTTTATCTAGACAGCTTAACGTTGGTTTTTCTGGAGGAGAAAAAAAGAAAAATGAAATCCTTCAGATGAAATTATTAGAACCAAAGCTTTCTATACTTGATGAAACGGATTCCGGATTAGATATTGATGCCTTAAGAATAGTTGCTGATGGAGTTAATTCTTATAAAAATAAGGAAAATGCTTTTTTAATTATTACACACTATCAAAGATTACTGGACTACATCAAACCAGATTTTGTTCATGTTTTATCAAAAGGTGTAATTGCAAAAACAGGATCTTCTGCTTTAGCAAATGAATTAGAGAAAACAGGTTACAAAAACTTTAATTAATATGAAAATTAATAC
>MDTD01092772.1_pt1 | contig 11700 bp, 9 predicted proteins | sample 811221 | NCBI WGS metagenome assembly MDTD01 (sample SAMN05326646, study PRJNA326480) | marine metagenome | isolation source: seawater | place: Pacific Ocean: South West | collected 2011
ATTAAGCCTCAGACATAGATTGTTTGAAAAAATAAGGATGTATTGAAATAAAACTAAAGTAATGCAAAATTAATTTATTTTTTAATAATTCTAGAGCATAAGCTATTGAATATTTTGAATCAATAAAAATAATACAATTGATACGAACACTCTATCACTCAATATGATTAACTAATGATATCGACCCTCTAAATCAATAGACCATCTATCTCTTCAAAAAAATCAAATCACCACAATGACACAATGCATCATACTTAGGGCTGTCTTGCTAAACCTACAACAGACTTCTCCCAAGACTGATTATTCATCTCTACTGAAAGAGGTGCCAGCTCAGAATGAGGTAGCTTCCCATCGACAGGTGGTGTATCATTAACAAACCCCAATGAGTTTTGTTTCAGCGATGCTTGATTAAGCACATAGGAATATACCCACATCATCAGCATCGAAACACCCAATGAAACAGGTAAGGTCACGTAAGAATGCAACATCCAATCACCCCACCAATGGTGATGCATGCCCCACAGACTCAAAGATAGCCCTTCAAAACCAATCACCCCTAAAATAATCAACCGGACTGCAACCCCTATGGTCTCTTTTTCTAAAGACATCATCAGTGGCGATAACACAACAAGGGCGATCAGTAAAGAATAATGAATCAGTACAGAAAATAAAGCTTGGTGCTCAAGAACCGCATTCAAAAAAGGCAGGGCATATTGAAGGCTATATGAGAAGACTGTAAAAATCTTTAAGCATACTGCATGAATGAGTGCAATCCATCCAACCCAAAAAAGAAAAGTTTGTAGCCAACTCGCCTTGAGTGTTTTCTGGTATGAATCTCTCAGTAATTTAGTTAATCCATTCAACATATAAGAAGATCCTTCTGAGTCGTTTTTTTTAAGTTAATATAAAAAATCTCATTCATCAATGATGATTTGAATCCATAATCAAAATTCATTATGATCAATGCTTTACGATAAGGCACTTTGACTCATGCCAAATCTCAATTGGTTTACCCGAAAAGATTTGACACTCGCTCCCACACCCAACTGTTGGGACATCATTGCATTGGTCATTGTATTAACCCTACTCATCATGCTGGGTTGGGCCGCACAGCAAATGCTTTCACCCTTTCAATTGAGCCAACCCAAAACAGTCATTACATTAGACCCTCATATACTGCCTGAGTATGCATTACGTAGCACACTAAGAATGCTTATTGCTTTATGCTTTTCTCTGTTGTTCACCTTCACCATTGGCACCTGGGCAGCTAAAAGCCGAAAAGCTGAAAAGCTGATCATTCCAATCATTGATCTGTTGCAATCAATTCCAGTCTTAGGTTTTTTATCATTGACGGTCACTGGCTTCATTACTTTATTTCCTGGAAAATTATTAGGTCCTGAGTGCGCTGCTATTTTTGCAATTTTCACCTCACAAGCTTGGAATATGATGCTTGGTTTTTATCAAAGCTTAAAAACATTGCCACAATCCTTGTCTGAAGCTGTACAAATCATGCAACTCAATGCCTGGCAACGTTTTTGGCGTTTTGAAGTCCCTTTTGCATTACCCAGTTTAATTTGGAATACCATGCTCTCACTCTCTGCAGGGTGGTTTTTTGTGGTTGCATCTGAAGCCATCTCTATCTCAAATCAGGACATCCGTTTGCCGGGTATAGGTGCCTATATTGCATTGGCCATTGAACAAGCGAATCAACAAGCCATTATCTTAGCTATTTTAACTATGTTGGCTGTGATTTGTTTATATGATCAATGCTTAATGCGCCCCCTCACTTACTGGTCAAATCAGTTTAACACTGAAGCTTCTTCCACAAAGAGACCTTGGATTGTCTTGATGTTTTCACGGACACATCTATTAAAATCTATTGCTAAAATCTATGCTCACTTTAAAGACTACACACAAAAACAAGCTCCTCCTCTAAAGCCTGGTTTCAAATTAAATACTCAAACTCAAGCATACTGCTATTGGCTCTATTATGGACTTGGTTTAATGTTATTGGGCTATTGGATAAAGTCATTATTACAAATTGATTGGACTCCATTTAAAATCCTTCAACTTCATGAGTTTTATGAAACATTCATATTAGGACTGATTACAACAGCTCGAATCATTGTATGCACTACGCTGGCAGCACTCATTTGGATTCCCATTGGAGTTTGGATTGGCTTACGCGCCCGTTGGGCAACTCGGCTACAGCCCATTATTCAATTTCTAGCTGCCTTCCCTGCTAATTTGCTGTTTCCTGTTGTCGTAGCCTTAATTGTTCAGCATCAATTAAGCGTTAATATTTGGACTTCTCCGCTGATTATTTTGGGAACACAGTGGTATATCTTATTTAATGTCATTGCGGGAACACAAACACTCAAAAAATCCATGCATGATGTCTCCACTTTATTTCAACTACCTCAATGGATTCGATGGAGACGTCTGATCTTACCTGGCATTTTTCCTCATTTAATGACGGGTATCATCTCAGCAGTTGGAGGTGCTTGGAATGCAAGCATCATCGCAGAATATGTTGAGTGGGGGCCACATCAGTTAATTGCAACAGGACTTGGTAGCTATATCGCACTTCAATATCGATCTGGGCATTTTGTACAACTCACACTGGGCATCACAATGATGTGCTTATTTGTACTGATCATCAATCGAGTCGTTTGGGCCCCCTTATACCATTGGGCTCAAAAACGATGCCAATGATGATGAGGCCTTTGCATAAACCTCAAATCTGTTTAAACTAAATGACATAACGCATGGAGTGTATGATGCCAATCCCTTCATCTAACCCTTTAATTGAGCTCAATCATGTGAGCCGATCGTTTTCTCAAGATCACCGCCCTGATGTCAGGGTGATTGATGACTGTTCTTTAAAAATTTACCCCGGTGAATTGGTGGCTTTAATTGGCAAAACAGGTTCAGGCAAATCCACCTTACTTAGGATGATGGCAGGACTCATCCAACCCACCCAAGGACAGGTTCTATACCAAGGACAACCAGTGACACAGCCCATTCCTGGATTAAGCATGGTCTTTCAAGATTTTGCCTTACTCCCCTGGCTATCTGTATTGGGTAATGTTGAGTTGGGCCTGGAGGCTTTACCCTACAAACACCATGAACGTAGAGAAAAAGCGCTGCGCGCCATTGATATGGTAGGCTTAGATGGCTTTGAAAGCGCTTACCCCAAAGAACTTTCAGGTGGCATGTGTCAACGGGTCGGCCTGGCACGCGCTTTAGCTGTTGACCCCACGATATTACTCATGGATGAACCTTTTTCAGCGCTCGATACCTTGACCTCTGAAAATTTACGCGCAGATTTAATGGATTTATGGAATACAGAACAAACCAATTTATCGGCTATCTTAATGGTGACCCATAGTATTGAAGAAGCGGCTTTGATGGCTGATCGAATTTTAGTTTTCAGCGCCAACCCCGGTCGAATTAAAACAGAACTTCGAACAGCACTTCCACATCCTAGAACTGAGCAAGATCCAGCCTTTCAACCCTGGATTGATCAGGTTTATGACTCAATTACACAGGCAGCTCAAGATGATAAACCCGCGGGCAGTCGCTACAAAGTTATTGATTTAAATTACCGCTTACCTTCTGTCAGTATTTCTGAATTATCGGGATTAATTGAAGCTCTAAACAATCATGAAGATTCTCACAAAACAGATCTTTCAGTGTTTGCAGAAGACATGGGGCTTGATGTTGATGACCTCTTTCAAATCACAGAAGTGTTAGAAATTTTGCGGCTCATCTATTTAGAAAAAGGAGATATTATATTAACACCCATTGGACGTGCTTTTGCAGATGCGGATATTTTAAGCCGAAAAACTATTTTTGCTCAACAACTCTCTGCGCATGTTCCTTTAATTAGACATATTCGACGAATCCTTGAAGATCGCTATAACCAATCTGCAAATGAATCTCGATTTCTCGTTGAACTTCAAGACAGCTTAACAGAAGAAAGTGCAAAAGCTGTTTTAACCATTGCCATTGATTGGGGTCGTTATGCTGAGTTATTTGCTTATAATGTTAATACAGGCTTACTCAGCTTAGAGGACCCTGATTCAATCTGATGAGCATAATGCCTCAATCAGTGCTAAGTGTTGATTAAGCCCTCCCTGCGTTTGGCGAATCACCGCTTGTGCATCACGAACCTGTTGCATTTGTTGCTCAGGGGTATGAATCAAATGATCCCATGACTGAAATAAAGCTTGAGCATCTTTAACCCGTACACAGCCCCCTGATTCGAATAAAGCCTCATACATATCCTCAAAATTAAAGACATGAGGCCCACTCAAACAGGCGCATGATGCTTGAATCGCTTCAATCGGATTGTGCCCTCCATGCTCAATTAAACTTCCCCCGATGAAAGCAATATCAGAAGCTGTATAGAACTGACATAATTGACCCAATGTATCCACAATCAAGACTTCAATTGAATTGAGTTGATCGGATGCTATTGTGGTTGATCGAGCTGATTTTAAATTGAACTGATGACATAATTTGAGTATATCATCCACGCGTATTGGATGACGAGGGGCTAGAATCAAACAAGGATCTTGAGCGCGTGACTTCAATTGAACGAAGGCTTCAAGCACCATTATCTCCTCTCCTGGGTGTGTGCTTGCTGCAATAACACAAGGTCTAGAGGCTCCACCTAAAGATTGACGTAATTTAAACCCTAAAGCCTGATCGGACAACGACATTGGAATTTCATATTTAATATTATTCATCACTTGAACTCGATCAGGAGCAGCTCCCAATTTTAAAAAACGCTCACCAATCAATGAAGATTGAACGGCAAGACATGATAAAGCAGATAACATCGCACGCGTTAAGGGTCGAATTAAACAGTAACGTCGATATGATCGATCCGATAAACGACCATTAATAAGCATCACAGGAATCTCTTGCTGCTGACAACAATGAATCCAATGTGGCCATAATTCTGTTTCAATTAAATATAGGGCTATGGGTTTAAAATGTTCTATAAACCTCATAACCACTGATTTTAAATCAAAAGGGGCGTACACATGAATCACTCGATCACCTAATACAACACGTGCACGTTCAGCCCCCGTCAAAGTGGTTGTCGTGAGTATAATGGGGCGATCAATATTTAAAGATTGAATCAAGGTGGCTGCCAAATTCACCTCGCCTACAGATACAGCATGGAACCAGAGTGTATTTGAAACCTTATCTGGATAATCATATCCGAATCGTTGCCGCCAATGTATTCGATATAGCGGCTCTTTGTACAAGCGCACCACCACACATAATAAAGCCCAAGGTGCAAGCAACCAGGTGATCCATTGATACCCCCTCCAAATCAATGCACACCCTCCGAAATTGAACACGCTTTGAAAGCATATCTTGCGGCCTCTAATGTTTTGCGAAGGGTTTCATCATCGTGTTGAGTCCCAATGAAAAAAGCTTCGTAAGGAGAAGGAGGCCATAAGACCCCTTGTTCACGCATTGTACGATAAAAGAGTTTAAACTGATCAAGGTTTGATGCTTGAGCATCAGTTAAACATTCAACAGGCTGCTCTGAAAAAAACAAGCCTAACATCCCGCCTAGGGATACACATTGCAACGGCACATCACAGGCAGCTGAACACTTGACCAGGCCTTCACATAAAGCATTTGCATATGAAGTTAACCCTTCATACACTCCTTGAACTTGAAGTTGCTGGAAGGTTGCAATCCCAGCGCTCAGACTCATGGGATTGGCTGAAAAAGTTCCTGCTTGATAGACAGGTCCAATTGGGGCCAGTAATGATAATATTGCTCGTGGGCCAGCTACAGCACCAATCGGTAAGCCTCCACCGATCACTTTACCCAAAACCACTAAATCAGGCCGAATGTCATAGTGTACACTCGCCCCCCCATAAGCCACTCGAAAACCCGTCATGACTTCATCAAAAATCAACATCACTCCGTACTGGTCACATAACTGTCTTAATGCTTTAAGATAACCTGTTTTAGGCAAGATCATCCCCATATTGCCAGCAATGGGTTCAATCATAATGGCCGCAAAGGCTTTCGGATCTGTTTTAAAAGCTTGCTCAACTGCAACAATATCATTAAAAGGCAAAAGCACAGTGTCCTGAGTTGCACCTACCGTAACACCCGAGGTTGATACAGTATTCATCGCACCTGAACCCGCTGAAACTAAAAAAGCATCATGATGACCATGATAGGTTCCTTCAAATTTAATAACTTTAGGGCGTTGTGTTGCAGCTCGAGCCAAACGTACCGCGGTCATACAGGCTTCAGTGCCTGAGTTCATCAAACGAACCTGTTCTACTGATGGAAATGCTTCACAGATATATTGTGATAAAATTGGAGCTTTTACATCTGAAATGCCATACACCAATCCCTGTTGAGCTTGTTGTGTAACAGCTTTTGATATAGCTGGATGACCATGACCTAAAATCGTTGGGCCGAAGCCACAAATATAATCAACATACTGTTGCCCCTGGTGGTCAACAACGTACGGTCCTGTTGCATGCGTCAAAAACAAAGGCGCTACGCCCATTCCTGCACAGGCTCTCACTGGAGAATGAACACCACCTGGCGTATATTGTTGCGCTTGATTGATCAATTGACTCATCATTTAATCCTATGTATTTAGGCTCTAATTATACTCAAAGTTTGGCTCTATTTCAATCTCACTCACTTGACCACCTATTCTTTGAATGAGAGAAACAAAAACCTTAACACACTGTTTTAAAAAGACTTTTAAAGATGACCTCGTTGATAAGCATGATTTTAATTCTAATCAATGATCAGTATCGAACCTTCTGCGCTTTCTAAATTTGATTACATGATTTTAACCTTTTAATCACTAAACACCTATTTCACACTTAAACAGATGATGACATAGATGACCTAAGTCCAACAATAAGCCTGCTTATAAGAACGAGTTGTTGTGAACTTTCACTGCTTTCAATTCTTCCAATTGATCTGAAAAAGTGGCTTCTAAACTTAAAACTCGCCAGACATCAAAAACCAGTGATATATCGAGTGAAAAAGATTTTGATCATGATAACGGATCAGCAGTAAGATGCTATGATTCATCCCCTCTACAATAGAATCTAAAAGATGAAAACAATACCTTCATGTGCATCACATTTGAATTGATCACGTTTTTTTTGCACAATAGTATTTTAATTTAAAAGGATGAAGATGCGTAAATATCTCTGTCTTGTATGTGGTTTCATTTATGATGAAGCTGAAGGTTGGCCTGCAGATGGAATTGAGCCTGGCACTTTATGGGAAGATGTACCCGTTGATTGGATGTGCCCTGATTGTGCTGCGATGAAAGATGATTTCCAAATGATCGAAGTCTAATGATCAAGACGTTCAACATCCCTGGCCCTCTTGGGAAGCTTGAGGCCCTAATAGAAACAGTCGATCACCCACAGGCACCTTGGGCCTTACTATTACACCCACATCCTTTGTATTGCGGAACCATGCACAATAAAGTTATCTCAACCACTGCAAAAGCATGTCGAGAAGCTGGTATTCATACGCTACGATTTAATTTTAAGGGTGTTGGACAGAGTGAAAGTGACTATACCGATCTCAAGGGTGCATCTGAAGATGCCCAAGCGGCCATTCGTTGGCTGATCAAACATCATGGAACCCCCCCTCAATATTTAATCGGATTTTCTTTTGGAAGCTATGTTGCAGCTGAAATTGCTCAACCAACGATGTCTGTCATTTTAATTGCCCCACCTGTTGAAAGATTACCTTTTAATCTTCAAAAACTGCCTCATTCAACAACAATTATTCAAGGCAATTTAGATACCATCACATCACCTAAAGCGACACGTAGAGCCTTTGAAGCACGCATTCAATCGAATCACTACATTGAGATTCCTAATGCTTCACACTTTTTTGATGGCCAACTACATACTTTACATCAAACACTCAAACCTATACTGACGCTTAAGCCGGAATAAATTTCAGTCATCTCATTATGTAAATTTATAGAGCGATTCTGGTGATAATATTCATTGAAACACTTGATTTAAAATCGATAGCACTTTGTGCTTAAATGATGAAGTTTAAATGCATTCTTTAACTGCTATATAGGGCTTATTTTTATGACTGATACAAGTGAGATTCATGATGATCACCCAACTTCAAAATGATTAAATTCTATACTTATATGTGCTGATTAAGCGTGTTGTTGAGCTATTTTTGCTTGAAGTTCTGATTCGAAATGCTCCATTTGCGCTTGAGCGGGAAGAGGTTTCTGACTTAACTGATCAACAAGCTGCTTGCCGACACTTTGATCGATACCATCATCAATTTGAACAGGATGATGATTCCGCCCCCCCATCAACATAAATGCCAATCTTTGGTAGGCTTGATATAATTTAGGTTTTTCAACAGCCTCTGTCACTTGTTGGGCCAGTTCTTTTTTTGTCTGATCAAGCTCTAAACGATACGCCTCTATTCTAGAATCAAGCACTTGAAACTGCTGATGATTTGCAGATCTCATTGAAATATTAGCGCCAAAATAAGCACACACACCAAGTGTCAGGAGGATGAGGATGATCAGGCCGCCTATATCCAAGACCAAATCAACGTCTTCTAGGCCTACTAGCATACATATCGACGTAGAAATCATGATTGCTGGGATCGTACTGATCATAGCGAAAAACTCAGATTTAACGAGTAGATCAGCGCATCGAGCCCTAGAGTATGACCCTGATGTATCATACACAGTAAATTGTTGACCTGATCTATCACGAAGGGTGTATTGGATAGGTTCAAACAAATCATTGTTCGCTGTCGAGCTTGCTATTACAGCTTTTTTATCCTCTACTGCCGCTATCCTTGATAGAAGATCAAAAAACTGATCGAAATGATTCAAATGCGTCCTCTCTTTTATAAGCACCATGATGAAACCTCGCAAAGTATCTGTACGAAAAAGATGCTCTGGGCCCATAATATATTTCAATGTCAACTCTAATCTCGACTCTTCGGTCGCCGCTAAACCTCTCTTTGCTAACTGTGCTTGAATGATACTCAATAAAGCACGATGCATCACTTTTTCATGCGCTGGAATATAGGGCTGAAACAGACCTTCAGGTGCATGGTTTAAGATCTCCAAGCAATGATTTGTATTATTGCAGAGCAGAAAATAATTAAAGGCCTGATAGTGCGAATCATCTGATGCTGTACACCAATTAAGAAGCTTTGGCACCTCTTGTTTAAGTGGCTCACTTAAACCCGCATATTGATCCAAAACAAAGCGCCAAAGACAACCCAGTGACACGTTGTCTTTTGGAAATGCTTCACTGATCTTAAGACCTGGAGCCAGCATCAGAGCAGCCCGTGCAGCATCATGAACACCCTCAAGCACAAGCAGCTCTAAATCATTAAGAGGCGGTTGTTCTTCTGTTCCATCTGTCTTTTCAAACAAACGCTCTGAAAAGTGTTGTTGTGCTGTCTCTGTGAATTGTCCTTGCACAATAAAACGCGCTAAATTTAGACGTGATGCACGGTCTCTTGGAAAATCTTCACTGACCCTAAGATTTGAATCGCTTTGATCCGCCGCTAAGAGCGCATTTGCAACAGCAAACTCCCCTGTACGAACAGCATTTAAGAATACTTTTTGTGTTTCAATTTCCAAGGGCATGACACACCGCTGCCTAAACATAAAAACAAATATTCATTTTAACGTTTATTTGTTAACGTTTTATTAAGATATTGCGTTTTTATGCAAAAATGCACCCATTAAATCATTGATATACGCAACCCATGGACGACCCCTTGAATTTGGATACATGTGTTTGAAGCACATATGATGTTGAAAGCACTGAAAATAGATGATAAAAACCATTATTGTAATGGCCTCAGGCTTCTATCCATGCGTAACCTTTAAAGTCAGCGGATTTGATGTTTATAGGATCGATTCAAAACCATACAGCCACCGTGAAAGCCACGCTCAATAAAGCGATAAAGAAAGGAATGATGCTCATTCTCAATGACAGGAATATCAGCCCCACTCTAGATGCTTATATCTACAACAGCCGACAAGTTCAATATTTAGATCTACATACAAATCAAATTATCAATAATTGACACATATAAAAAAAAGTGATATGAACACCTGTTTTTTAAATATTAACAAACAGATTATTTAGTTAACACCTACACAAAAAATGAAAATTAAAGGAGAAAGTCTTATGCACTCAATCTGTGATGGCATACGGGAAGAAATCGATCGAACTCAAATGGACAGGTTACATGCACACGACAAGAAGCCCCTCATCGTAAAATTTCTAAATATTATATTCGACTCAATCGTAAAACTTCTGAAAATCACTCTAACAGCCTCTCTAGCCATTGGGTTCGCTGCACTAGCTCTATTAATAATCTTTATCCTCCCAATCTTTGTGCTCCAAAAATTTTTAATAATTCCCATAGATAACCTTATCTCACCCATAATGTCTTCTTTAGGACATGGACCTTTCTTAGACTTCTTCCAAGGACTTGGGCCGACCCCCTTTACTTTCTTAATGATAGTGTCAACACTTATAATCATCGGAAAAATTCTAAGTCTAAGATTTAATCAGAACCGCTTGTTTATCTTCTTGTTTACGTCATTTTCATCATTTTCATTTTATTTAGGCAGCTCAACATACTTTCATCTCATCTTATCCTCTTTTTCCTTAGGTATCATAAATGTACTCATTGGTACAGCAATCACCGAGTTTATCCAGCTGAAGCTGTTAACACCTGCTGACGCGCCCTTTCGATCGACGTTCATGTCTTTTTCATGTATTTCTTATTTAGTAACTGTCGGGTTAGGATTAATGGTGCACTTACTTGTGAAAGCACAGTTAGTTAGTCCATTTTTATTAGCTAGTCCATTTTTATTAGCTAGTCCATTTTTATTAATGTTAATCTCAATACCTGTCGCTTCAATCGTCGCTCGATTATTCACTATGATTATTTGCAAAATAGCACCCACATCCAAATTCTCCAAGACGGTTAAAAAACCATTCATTCACGAGATTCTAATAGTGGGACCTGCGTTATTCAGCTACTATGCAATGACGCCGCATGCTTATGGAATCATGGGCATAACAGTTCTGCTATTAAACATGATGTTACTATACCTCACCGCAGTGATAAGTGGGCTTATAAATAGTTATCTATCCGCAAAGATTTTTAGTCATCATGATTATATCTCTCATACTTTCTTGGCAGCGAAGGAATGCCATCAACTCATCTTGAATGGAAGAAATCAGGAGGAGGCACTATTCCGGGCATTAGAAGCGGATTTTAGCAGAACTTTGTCCAGGTTATGGATGACCATTGACGCGGATCCTGGGCAATTTGATCTACTTGTGTTTATTCGATCATTAGGCCATGACCAAGGAAATCCGTTGCAGTCTGTACATAATGTCGGACTCGTTAAGGATACAAATACAGAATTAGGTAAGCTGGCAGAAGAGTATGCAGGGCTCTCACTCACACTACAACCTCAAGATCAAAAAAATTTCGATAGGATAAAAAGTATTATCAGAAAACAGGAGCGCCCCATACGCTCCATATATATGATGGCCATCTCAACTATCGCAGCCGTCAGCGTATACCTTATCAACCCTAACCTAATGATGCCAAACCTAAGTCCACTCAATTTATCTAGTATTA
>MDTD01056250.1_pt1 | contig 11699 bp, 9 predicted proteins | sample 811221 | NCBI WGS metagenome assembly MDTD01 (sample SAMN05326646, study PRJNA326480) | marine metagenome | isolation source: seawater | place: Pacific Ocean: South West | collected 2011
TAAAACAAGGTATAAATAAAAGTATTTTTTTCATAAAGTTATAGATATATGTATATTTGTAATAAAAAAACATTTCAATTTGAAATATGTTAATTCTTGGAATATTTGCCTATCAGCATGATGCTTCCGCTTGTTTAGTTGAGAATGGAAAATTAATATCTTTCATAGAAGAGGAGAGACTAAATCGAGAAAGACATTCAGCAGCGTTCCCAGAATTATCTATAAAATTTTTACTAAAACAGCATAATAAAACTTTGGATGATATTAATTATGTAACCATATGCTGGAAACCTGGACTAGAAATAATTTCAAATTTTGTAAATATAATAAAAAATTTTCCAAAATCATTAAACTTAATTAAAGCAGGTGCAACCCAAAACGAAATATCACTTCTATCTAGATTAACAAAGCAATTTAATTTAAAAGATCAATTTAAAAAATCAGGATTTAAATTAAATAAAAAAACCAAAATTATTGAAATTGAGCACCACATTGGTCATGCTGCTAGTGCCTTTTTGGTTTCAGAATTTGAAGAATCTGCAATTATTACCTGGGATGGTAGAGGTGAAAATACAAGCGTATTACTATCAAAGGGTTCTGGGAACCAAATTACAAAATTAAAGGAAATCAAAATACCAGAATCTCTGGGAATATTCTATTCTGCGATGACAACCTATGTTGGTTTCAAACTATTTGATGAAGGGAAAACAATGGGTCTCTCAGCATTTGGAACAGACAAATATCTTAAAGATTTTGATGATATTATTTACAAATATGAAAATTCCTTCAAAATAAATCAAAAATACTTTTCTTACATGACGCATGGTAGAAATAAATATCTATCGAACTTATTTGTAAATAAGTTTGGACCACCCAGAAAATATAACGAAAAAATAACACAACATTATATGGATATTGCTTATGCTGCACAAAAGAAATTGGAGGAAATAGGAATACACATGGTTAAATATCTAAAAAAAATATGTCCAAGTGAAAACCTTTGTATTACAGGTGGTGTTGCTTTGAACTGTATTATGAATCAAAAAATTTATGAAACTAATTTATTTAAAAATATTTTTATTCAACCAATTGCTTCTGATGCTGGAACAAGTATTGGAGGGGCATATTATTTATATAATTCAATATTGGATTATAAAAGAAATTATGAATTCAAAAATATTTACCTTGGCCCTAGTTATTCTGAAACTGAGATAGAAGAATATTTAAAAATTAAAAATTTAAAGTATTCGAAATCTGAAAATTTATTTTTGGAAACTGCAAAAATTCTTTCTGAGGGGAAAATTATTGGTTGGTTTCAAGATAAAATGGAAGGTGGACCAAGAGCTTTAGGCAATAGAAGTATTCTTGCAGATCCTAGGAATGAAAGTATAAAAGAAAAACTCAATATTATTGTTAAAAAAAGAGAGTCTTACAGACCATTTGCTCCTGCAGTTTTAAGTGAAGATAAAAATGAATACTTTAAGATGAATTATGATAGTGATTATATGATACTTTCGGCAGATGTAATTGAAGATAAGAAAAAATTGATACCAGCAGTTACTCATATTGATGGAACAGCAAGGGTTCAGACTGTAAAAAAAGATATAAATTTTAAATTTTGGTCTTTAATAAAGGAATTTAAAAATTTGACTGGAACTCCAATACTGCTGAACACTTCATTTAATGAAAATGAACCCATAGTTTGTCATCCCAAAGAGGCGATTGAGTGTTTTTTGAGAACAGATTTAGATTTTTTAATTTTACAAAATTTTATAATTAAAAAATAATTATGTTTATAAGAGAAAAACGAGATTTATATTTTATAATTTTTTTTTCTTTACTTTTTATTTTTGGTCTATTCAAAATATTTTTTTATGGTCAAGCCTTCATAGGTGCGGATATGTCGAACAGATTGCACGATATTGGAAAACATGAATTAGAGGTCATGTATATTTTAAAACCGATAATAGATAAAAATTTGAGTATAATAAACATTTTGGTTATTAATATTTATTTTCTTAGCATAACTTTAGTTGGCTATATATCAATTAAGAAGATAACAAAATTTACGACAAATTTTGAGAGAAAATTTTGTTTCAATGAACAGATATTTTTTATTTCAAGTTTCGTAATTGGCTCAATAATATTTAATGGTTTTTTAAGAATTATAAGTTTAAATTTAAGCATTACTAAACTTAATATATTAGTAATTTTTTTGTTAATAGTTTTTATATATTTTTTTTTTAATGTATTAATTAATAATTGGAAAAAAGTTATTAATAAGAACTCTGCAATTATATTTTTAGTTTTTTTTCTTTTATTAATTAATAATCTTCAAATAGATGGCCATCATATATCCGGGGACTCTTCTTATCACTATGGTTATATGAATTTAATTAAAAATTTTTTTAAACTTGATTTTATTCCAATAATTGGTGGACATTATTTTGAACCGTTAATAATTACTCCTATCATTTTTATACTTCAAGATTTTTTATTTTTTAACTCGTTTGAGGAAACAACATTTATATCAAATTGGTTTTTCCAAGCTTATGCTAAAACTGCATCGTTATTTTTAATATATTGTATTTGTAGGTTTTTTTTCGAAAACCATTCAAAATTGATACCAATAGTTTTTGCGGCACTACTTTTTTTTACAAATTATTCTGGAAACTTTTTTATTAATCCACTTTTATATGATAGTGGTAACCCATTAGCATTATCGATCCATGGCTCAAGAGTAATTGGAATTTCAAGTTTTATTTTTGTTTTATTAATTACTTTTAACTTTTTATCTAATAACGAAAATTTTATATTAATTTTTAGAGATAAATTATCTATTGCTTTGATAATATTTTTCTACTTAGTGGGAATTAATTCTTTTGGAATACAATTTATTTTTTTAAATTTGTTATTTATCTCTTTTTTTTTTATTCTATCTATATCTGAAAACTTCAGAATTATTAAAAAACTAAATATTCCTTTTAAATTATTAATATCATTTTTTATTGTAGGAATTTTTTTTTCTTATACTTTAATAGGTAGAAATTTCCATATTACAGATTATTCATCGTATATTATGATTACTATATCTATTATATCTGGACTTGTTTATTATTTTTTTTCAACAAAAATTAATATTAAATATTCAAGTTTTAAAATTTCATTTTTATCATTATTTACTTTAATCTTTAGCTTAATTTTTTTGGGGAATTTTTTTAGTTATTTTTTTCTATTCGTTGACTCTGGGACAAGCTCTGAAAGCTTAATTCATTTTAATCAATTATTTTCAAAATTTTCTTACGTAAGTTCAAAGATTAATGAAAATGGGCTTTATAATGCATTGATAAACTATGACAAATCAAATGATTTTATGATGATGAATATTTGTTCTTTTAAAGACAAGATAGACCTTTTCATGACTGGCATGCCAAATTATCATTGCATGAATTATACACGATTAATTTATGGATCTGGGTTCATATTCTTAATATTTGTTTATAATAGCTCAAAAATTTTTAGTTTAATAAATCCTCTTCAAACATTTACAATTGAACCAAAATATAAAATTTCTATATATTTATATTTTTTAAGTACCTTTTTTTATATATTTTCTCTAACTTATGTAGATATGTTATCGGGAAGTTATATGCTTCATTCAAGAACAAGATTTTTAGAAGTAGCAAATATTTTAATTTTATTTAATTTTATAATGTTATTTTCAATAAATTGTAATTTAAAAGATACTGGAAAAAAGATTATTATATTTTTAATTGCAATAAAATTTCTATTACCCTTTTCAGCTAATGCTAAAAGTTTAAAATTTTTACATCAGTATAATTACATAGCGCCACTATATGATAGTCCTAGGTACTATTATAACAATTGGTATTTTAAACAATGGTGGAAAAATTTTAAGTATATCCTCAACAACGTATAAAATTAATATTCTATTCCTTCAATGATTGGTTTAATATCTCTATTTAATATAATGTTAATACTATCAATTAATTTTTGCCTTTGTTCATGATCTATACCTTCTGATTTAGACTCATGATAAAGTTTTTCTGTAATATAACCTTTTAAAGTTTTATCTCCAATTTTTCTCTCTAAACGATCAATTTTAGTTAATATTTTATCTACAACTCTCAGAGCTTTATTTATAGGAGATAATAAAAAAAATATTACAATAAGAATTGCAAATGTAATAATTAACGTTTTTATAATAAAATCTTTGTAATTATTCATTTAAATATAAATAATGTATATAATATTTTTAGAAAAGTAATTAATAAATAATTAAAGATTAGAAATTGGTTAAAGTTTGTATATTAACAGCTGGCAAAGGTAGTAGACTTAGTAATTATGGAAAGATAATAAATAAAGCTATTCTCCCAATAAAAGAAAAGGCAATTTTAAGTCATATTATTGAAATGTTTAGTCCTAATCATGAGTTTGTAATTGGAACTGGATATAGAGGTAATGATATAAAAAATTATTTAAAAATAGCTCATCCGAATTTAAATATTAGATATGTTAAAATAAAAAATTATGATGGTGCTGGAAGTGGGCCTGGACTCTCCTTATTAAGTTGTAAAAAATTTCTAAAAGAAGAATTTTTTTTTGTTCCATGTGATATTTTGAGCAATTTGAAATTTAAAGAAAAAACAAAATTCAAAAAAAATATATTTTGGTGCTCTAAAGTGATAGGAAAAAATACTAATCAATATTTAAATTTTAAGCATAATAAAAATAAAATTGTTAAATTCATTGATAAAAAAATTGTTAAAGGGAAAAATTTTAAGTCATGGAGTGGATTGTGTTATATAAAAGATCATAAAATATTTTGGAAATCATTACAAAAAGAGAATAGGAAAATAGATAAAGAATATCAAATTTCCAACGGTTTTGCTGATTTAATTAAAAATAAAAATTGCAATATAAAAAACATTAAATGGAAAGATCTTGGAAATCTAAGAAATTACGAAAATGAAAAGAAAAAAACTCAAAAATTTGATTTTTCCAAAGACAAGGAATTTTTATATTTTATAAATAGTAAAGTTATTAAATTCGCAGAAAATCATAAAGTTTCAAAAAAAAATATAATAAATTTAAGTTAAATAAAAAAATATATCCAAATAATGTCAAGGTATTAGATAATTTTTTATATTATGACTTTCTTAAAGGTGAAAATTTTTATGACATAGCAAATGATAAAAATTTTAAACTTTTACTTATCGAGTTGAAAAAAAATCTATGGATAAAAAAAAATGTAAAACAAACTTACATTAAAAGAAAATGTTATAATTTTTATAATAATAAAACTTTAAATAGAGTAAAAATTTTTTTAAAAAAAAATGAAAATATTGATAAGATTAAGAGTGTAAATAATTTAAAAGTTGCAAGTATAAATAAAATTCTAAATAAAATAGATTGGAATAATTTATATAAAGGTAAAGCTTATTATATTCATGGCGATTTACAGTTTGATAATATTCTAAAGACAAAAAAAGGATTTAAATTAATTGATTGGAGGTCCGATTTTGATAACGAAATAAATTATGGTGATATATACTACGATTTTGCTAAAATTTTAGGTGGTATTTTTATAAATTATAAACAAGTAAAAAAAAATAACTTTAAGGTAAATTTTAATAAAAGATTTTCTCAAGTAAATTTTCCCAAAAGTAGAAATTATAAAAATATTGAAAATGAATTAAGAAAATTTATGTTAAAAAATAATTTTGACTTCAATAAAATTAAAATTCTTCAAGCTTTGATATATTTAAATATGTCGCCTTTACATAAACCACCTTTCTCTTATGGGTTATTTTTACTTGCAAAATATCTTTTAACTAAAAATATAAATAAATGAAATTTATATCGATTTCGAGGTATCCAGGCAAAATGGGTGAAACTATATTTAATGCTGCTTTTAAGAAATTAAAAATTAATGCATCCTATAAGGCTATTAAAAAAAATAGCATAGTTAATTTAAAGAAATATTTGATTAAAAATAATATTTATGGGTGTGGAGTATCTATGCCGTTTAAAGAGAGAATAATTAAATATTTAGACAAAAAAGACAATTCGGTGAATAAAACAAAATCATGCAATACAATAATAATAAAAAATAAAAAAATGATAGGATATAATACAGACTATCTTGGTATTAAGAAAATAATACAATCATCAGGAATATCCAAGAAAAATGAGTTGTATATATTTGGAGCTGGTGGCTATGCAAGATCATTCTACAAAGCTCTAAAAGATTTAAAGTATAATAAAATATATATTATTAACAGATCATTTAAAAAGTTAAAAACATGGCCCGAAGGAAATAAGGTCAATAAACTGAAAAAGTTTCCTGATAATCCAAATTTAAATGCCATTATAAATGCAACGCCTATTGGCATGAAACAGATTAAAAAAAAGGAATATTTATCCAAAATAAATTTAAAAAATACTAAATTTTATTTTGAATGTGTAGTTTCACCAAAAAAAACACGAAATATCAATATAGCTTCACACAATTCAATAAAAACTATCCCAGGTTATAAAATTAGTATTGAGCAAGCAATAATACAATTTAAACTTTATGTAAAAAAAAAGATATCTTCTAAATTTATTAACAAAACTTTGAATGAAGCTTCACTCGATTGAATAAATAAATAGCTTTCCTAATTGCCCGTAATCAAACTCCTCTTTCACATATATTTTATTAGATAATAAAAAAGGATTTATATAATTTTTTCTTCTTAAATCATAATCGCTACCAGTTCCTCGATTTGAGCCACTACTTATCTTCATTGATCTATCAAGCAATAAACAATCAATTTTAATATTTTTGAAAATATGTAAATTATCTTTTGCTTTATAATTTCCAAATGGAGGAATATCAGCAGGACTAAAAACGTTATTTTCGTCTATGTTATAATTATTAGATAATATAAAAGTTGGATCGCTTGCAAAGATTGACTTACATTTTTGTAAATTAGTATTCAAATCCTTTAAATTATTTATGTAATTTTTAATGTAGTTTTTTTTATCATAGAAATTATTAATGGAAATATAATCCTTCAAGTATGTTGAGGTAAAATTAAAATAAGAAAAAGAAAATATTATAAATATACTAATAAATATTCTTAAATATTTAATCTTTATTTTTTTAGATATTAAATTTATCAAATAAAAATTAAAAGGAATTAAAAAAAACAAAAAAGGTGTCATATAACGAATTTTTGGCAAAGCTAAAACTGTAGAAAAAATTAGAGCATAATTTACTAAAGCATATGTTTTAATATCAAAATTATTTTTATATATTTTTTTGAAAAAAAAGTGGTAGTTAAAAAATAAGAATAAAATAAATAACGAACCTATATAAAAATAATTTGTATAGCATGAATGCCCAATGCCTGAGCAGCTTGAAAAGTATGTTCTACTATTAAATTTATTCAATATGATTGGAGCTAAATGATATGTATTTTTTAAAATACCCCAAAATACAAATTTTGGATTTGATTTTATAGACTCAACCAATGTTTCTGCTCCATCAAATGCAATATTGTTTAGATAAAAAAAATCTTTTTTATCATTATCAATTTCATTTTGATTTTTTTCATAATAAAGAAAATTAAAATTTACCTGAAATGCAATATCAATATTTGAATTGCTTTTTGAAGGTTTCCATTCTAAAGATTGAAAATATCCATTATTAAATTTACTTTCTGAATTATTTAACTTAAACAAATAATTTGTTGAAAATAAAAATAAAACAACAAATAAAATTATAAAATTTTTTTTATGATTAAATTGTGTCTTTTTTCTAAAATCTAAAATTAGATTGAAAATATCAAAGAAAATAAATAGTACGAAAACTATTATATATGTAATCCTGCAATATACTGCAAAAATTATGAGTAAATAGGAAAATAAGAACACTAATAAATTATTTTTTCTTCTCAAAATTATTGCAAAGTTTAATAATGATAGCGCTAACGCTTGTGGATAAGGAATTAAATTAAAAAAAAAACCAATAGAAAAAGCGATTATTAAAAATACATAAAATTTGTTATAATCATCTTTAAAAAGAAAAAATAGACTAATAGACAATAAAAAATTAGTTGTTATTGCGTCAGCATAATAGTTATAGGGAGTATCTAACCAATTAAATAGTGATAAGTAAATTGTATATATTGGACTTCGAGATATGTCTGGAAATAAAAATTTATCTAAGAATAACTTATTAAAATACCAATATCCATATTGCTCCCCACTATAAAAATCTAAAGAACTTAATCCAACTAATACACAAATTAGTAGAATAGGAAGTAAATATAAAAAAATTAACTTTGAATTACTATTTAAAATTAATTTTTTCATCTACGAAATATTTTGGTCTTGATTTTGCTTCCTCGTAAAGTCTACCTACATACTCTCCAATTAGTCCAAGACAAATTAAGTTGAATGAGCCAAATAGTATTAGAATTATAACTAGCGTATAGAAGCCTGGTACTTGCTCTGGTAATACTCCTAGAAATTCAAAATTGAAAATTTTTTGTACTATATAAAAAACAATTAAAAACATCGATAACAAGAAAACAAAAAATCCTAAAAATAATATTAATGACAATGGTTTAGTTGAAAAATTTGTAATTCCATTTAATGCTAAGTTATATAACTTAAAAATACTATATTTTGATTTGCCCAGATTTCTATTTTCTCTTTCGTACTCAATTCCTGTTTGTTTAAATCCAATCCAGCTTCTTAGACCTCTAAAGTAGATATTCTTTTCTTTTAAGCTTATTAAATAGTTTTTAATTTTTTTATCAATTAAACAGAAATCAGCTAAATCATTGCTATTATTTAAATTTGAAAATAATCTAAATAATCTATGATAAATTGAATACAGTAATAATTTGAAAAAATTACCCTTTCTTTTTTTTCTAACACCGTAAACCACCTGATAATTTTCAGCTTTCCATTTTTTAAACATAGCATTAAATAATTCAGGGGGATCTTGAAGATCTGCGTCTATAATAATTATACAATCTCCTGATGCATTTTCTAACCCAGCAAATATAGCATTTTGATGCCCAAAATTTCTGCTTAATTTTATAATTTTTAAATTTTTATCTTTATTGGATAAAGAAAATAATTTAGAAAAACTATTATCAGTGCTACCATCATCAACAAATATCAACTCAAAGTTTTCTGTTATTTTTTTTACGTTTTCCTTTATTCTTTCATAAGTATTATTAATATTTTCACTCTCATTAAAGCAGGGAATTATAACTGATATTTTATCTGTCATGATCGTGATTTTAGCACATTATATAAGTATAAGTATAATTTATTGCCTATCAATAAATGTCCAAATTCATTAGGGTGATTTGTATCATAGGGGTGAAATAATAAATTTACATTATCATTTTGATTAGTAATTTCAGCATATCTTATAAAATCATCAGTGGGATCAATTAAATCAATAGATTGTTTGTTAGCAATTTCAGTAATTTTTTGCCTTGCATCAATAGTCGAGCAATTAAAATTTAATTCTCTATTATTTATTTTTTCATGATGAGGAATTTGTAAAGATATAGGTGATATAATTATTGCAAATTTTAATTCTTTTGATTTTAAAAATTCATTTAGTGAAATTAATTCTTTTTCAAATTGATCCCAAATTTTGTTAGATTTATCCTCAAGCTGTTTCGCTCCATAACTATATGTATACTGGCCCAGGGATGAAAAGCCTAAATTACCACATTTTTTAAACAACTCTTGTTTGATTATCAAATTTTTTATTGAAATTTTCTGCAACTTCCATTTTAAATTTCCAGCTTTATGTTGAAGTAATCTAAAGAATGAAGAGTGATTTAAAAGAGATTTTCTTAAATCATTAAAATATATTCTAATTTTCGATGGTTGAGCTTGAGGTGTTGAATTTGGTGGAGCATAATTAACCTCAACTATGTCATTAAAATTAAATTGATACAATATTATATCATTTTTTTTCGTTATTTCAGACATATTATTAATTCCCTTTTGCATATCTCTAAAATTATCTCCAAACCTAGCAATTGAATAAATTTTTATGGTATCTTTATTATACAGATTTTTATTCAATAAATTCTCTGCATGATAAAAAAATGTGTCTTGTAAATTTACTCCAAATCCTCCTGTAACACTGTCTCCAAAAATAAAAATATTATTTTTTCTTTCAATTAATTTAGTTTGGTCGTCACTATAAAATTTACTTGAATTTTTATGATGTCTAAACTTTACATAAATATCATCGCCAAGCTCGAATTTTTTATACCAAGTATTTTTGCTTTTAGAAATAGTCCTAAATTCATCTACATACTTATGAATTTGATTTTTTGATAATTCTGGATAAATAGCTCTTGATAATATTTCTAAAAATGAAAATATTAATATTAAGCTTATAGTAAAATATAGTATATTTTTTTTCATTAATCTAATTCAAACTGATTTTTATAATCTTTTACTAAATTTTTTTCCTGTTTGTTTTTGTCCAAATAAAAATTACCAATAATCAATTTATCAAGATTAGTACCCATAAAGCATTTGAATGCATCTTCGGGAGTATTTACTATAGGCTCGCCTCTAACATTAAATGATGTATTTACCAATATCGGACAACCAGTTTTATCTTTAAATTTAGAAATTAATTTGTGATATATGGGGTTAGTATTTTTATTTACAGTTTGTACTCTAGCAGAATAATCCACATGAGTTACTGCTGGAACTTCTGATCTTTTCACATTTAATTTGTCTATACCAAAATATTTATCTTCTTTTTCTGACATTTTGATAATTTTTTCTTTTTTTATGTCAGCAACTAATAGCATATAAGGACTTTTTTCATTCAGATTAAACCATTCTTGTAAATCCTCTTCTAAAATTGATGGTGCAAATGGTCTGAAGCTTTCTCTAAATTTTACTTTTAAATTCAAATTTTTTTGCATGTCGGTTGACCTTGGGTCTGCAATTATTGATCTTGCTCCAAGTGCTCTAGGTCCAAATTCCATTCTTCCTTGAAACCATCCAATAGCATTACCGTTTTCAAGGTCATGAGCAACTTTTTCGATTATTTCATTATCACTTAAAGCTTCATAGACTGCACCATTCCGGATTAAATCGTTTTCAATTTCTTTTAAACTATATTCAGGTCCTAAATAAGAACCCTTCATATCATCGTTTTTATTCACATTTCTAGGATTTTGGAGATCTATATGCCATAAAGCTAATGCTGCTCCAAGAGAGCCTCCAGCATCACCAGATGCTGGTTGTATCCAAATATTTTTAAAAATTTTTTCTTTCAGAATCTTTCCGTTAGCAACACAATTTAATGCAACACCGCCTGCTAAGCATAAATTATCAACTGAATATTCTTTTTTTAGTGATTTAATAATTTTAATAATTATTGACTCTGTCACTTTTTGAATTGATGATGCAATATCCATGTGGAATTGATTTAAATCTTCATTCTCAGGATTTCTGGGTTTTTCTCCAAAATGATTATGGAATTTTTCACTTGTCATGGTTAAGCCAGTTGTGTAATTAAAAAATTTTTGGTCAAGCCTAAATGATCCATCTTCTTTTATATCTAACATATTATATATTTTTTCAATATAAATAGGATTTCCATAAGGAGCTAAACCCATTAATTTATA